>Ga0228711_1000262_pt1 | contig 56743 bp, 37 predicted proteins | sample MedpolnodulmetaG_2_FD_177996 | JGI IMG/M metagenome (GOLD analysis project Ga0228711, IMG submission 177996) | Root nodule microbial communities from Medicago polymorpha collected in Santa Monica, California, United States - brown nodules | ecosystem: Host-associated > Plants > Roots > Nodule... | reverse complement strand
TCAAAGGGAATACATACTAATAGAGTTGATTACGTTTAATCCCAACAAAAAGAGTTTAGTTACTCATTGTCATGGTAACCTTACAAGGAGAAAAGAAGAGATGGAATGGAACCAAGCCATGATGTCTTACTGATCTTGGGTCTTCCTTCAATCCTTGTGCTCCTTGCTCTTTAGAGTCTCTCTGGTCTTTCCCCTGTTTCTCTCCTCAAGTGGCCTCTAGTAATATGGTATGATATGATAATATGATCTGATTATCCCCTGGTGGATGAAAGGCCTTTTATACATTTTTTCTTTGACTCAACTCGCCTCGCGAGTAGGTGTGCTCGCCATGGCGAGTTGAGCTTTCCTCCCTAGTGGGTTTCTGCCACGTCAGCTCTGAGGGGTTGGGCCGCCTTAACTCGCCTCGTGAGTAAATATGCTCGCCATGGCGAGTTGTGCTCGCCCTGCACTCGCCATGGCGCATGGGAGGCGAGTAACCATGCCTTCCTGCTTTTGCTACTCGCCATTACGAGTTGGAGGCGAGTAACTTCAACTTTCTGCCTCAGCTCGCCTTTGAGCTCGCCGTGGCGAGTTGACCTTTGCATTTCTTCATGTTTTCTTGCTTCTAAAGTGTCCAGGCGTGCATTTTCCTACAAAGAGTTGGCATTATATGTGAAAAGCATAATTGAATGATTCTTTAGTATTTGTGAGCTTTTCACAGGATAACTTGCAAACCAAGTAATCAAAGTGTCTAAAATATATAGTCTATTTAACTCCTTTTTGACACTTATCAACACCCACCCCCATCATGTCGGATTCAATTACAACAGTTTTGTTTGAAGGAATTTTGGAGATTTTTTGTTTTCAGATTCAATCAAAAAATTAGGGTTTGATGTTATTTCAATTGGGGAAGAGCTTTACCACTAATTATTGGAAGAATTATTGGAAGAATTTTTGGGAATTTTGGAGTGTGGATTAAAGATTGTAAAATTAGGATTCCAATTTTATACATTTGGGAAAGAAATAGCCATTAGGGAAGAGAGACGTTGGGGAAGATGACATTCTTACATTGTCTGCAAATCAGCCAAATTAGTCCTTGAAAATGTTGGTTACAATCGGCCATATTAGTCCCTGCTTGTGTGGCGTCTGACATGGCAGTCCATGTGAGAGGTTAACGGTCACGTTAGCTCCGTTAACACCCCAGTTAATTGGAAGGACAAAATTGATTGACATTTTAATAGTTTTGGTTTGATTTGGTTTTATATTTACAGGTGGATGGGTATGTCAACAATAATCCCATTCTCTGCAGGGGACCATTTCAATCAGTTCATTTTTGATGGTGGCGTTTCAAAGGCTTGTCGTTCAATTTTACAGGCTCTTTGGTATGCCACTACGTGGGAAATATGGAAAAAAAGAAATAACATGCTGGTCAATGGCAAAGAGTGCCCTATTCTACAGGTGGTTGATAAAATTAAGTCGTTGTCGTTCATGTGGTTGAAGGCGAAGTTTCCATCTCTTCCCCTTAACTATCATGGTTGGTGACTTAGTCTCTTCACCATGTTTTCTTAAGTTACTGTTTTTTTCCCTTGTAAATAATTGCTTATGTGACTCTGGTGTCTTTCTCTGACATACCTTAAGTTAGGGATGACCTTTTAATGTGGTAATATAATTCATTTTAACCTCTTAAAAAAAACCCTTAAATTTAATATATAATGTTCAAAAAAGTTAATTTTTCTTTGCCTAAAAAAAATCTTTGTATTTGGCCCCTCGTAACGCCCCTGTGTATGCATCATCTATAATTTTTAATGATAACATTTGATATTCAATCTATCTCTCTGACCCACTACTTCAAATTTTCTTTTTTGATGTTATTAAATGATTTCTATCATCAATACATGAGAGGATGCATATTGAAAAAGAAAACACTCCGTATGTAAACATGAGGACATCTTGGCTTTTCTAACATGGGTGAAATAGAATCTGTTGACCAATTCTATGACGCAACATGTCGTCACCCACAGTAACTGGTGACGTAAGACATAACTGCCGTTGACGTTAGAGTCGTCTCCCCTTCTGTTTTTATATTTCCATCATTCCTCTCTCCATTTTCCTCCCTCTCTTTCTCACCAATATTGCTCTCTCTCTCTCTCATAGCACCATGTACCAAGCAATTCCATATAGAACAAGTGTCTCTACAGTCACACGTAACCTACCAATCACCACAGGAATCCTTGAATCCAACGTAACAACAATGGTTTCAGAAAACGCAGTTATTATCATTGGCACACGAGGATGCTGTCTCTGCCATGTTGTCAAAAGATTGTTACAAGGTCTAGGAGTCAACCCTCCTGTCTATGAGGTTGATCAAGACCATGAAACTGCCGTTGCTGCCCAACTGTCCACAACCACCGCCGAAAAGGTTCAGTTTCCGGCGGTGTTCGTTGGTGGAAAGTTGCTTGGTGGGTTGGAAAGAGTTATGGCTTCTCATATTTCAGGTGAATTGGTTCCTATATTAAAAGATGCTGGTGCCTTGTGGCTTTGACTAGTTATGCATAGTGAGGGTTCTTAATTTTGTTTGCTTTTGTTAATTAATTACATAAGTTTCTTTTTAGGCATCTTTGTTGTGCTGGGAAAGAGATACTATTATATTTTTGTTGAAGAGATATTTTGTACATTATGTTTCAATTATAGTTGACAATCTTATTGGATCTCAAGATTAAACTTCTAATTAGTAACTTGCTTGGCAAAGCAGTTTCTCTTCTCCAATATTATAGTTGACAATCAATTGGAAAATGCTGTTCTAAACTTCTAATTAGTAACTTGCTTGGCAAAACAGTTTCTCTTCTCCAATACTCAATCAAAATTAATATCGTGGATTAATTTCACGTGGATAAGTTCTTCGGGTGTATGAATTAAATTTTGGGAAAATAATTGATTTTGATCTTGATGCAAGGAAGGTGGTGGATAGCTTCCTCTCGGTAAAACATGATGCTACTGAGTTTGGTGTTATTGTTGCACATTGTAAATCTATTTATGCTCGCTATTATAAAAAGTTAAGTGTGAAGTTTGTGTAAAGAAAAACAAATGAGGATGTCTATGAATTAGCGATAATGGCCATATGTTTAGTTAGCTTTTGGATTTTGATTGATTCACCGACTCGTATTAATGAAATGCTAGGATTCTTTTTGTTTTTTAATTTAAAAAAAAAATCTTTGGATACTATTTTTTTTTTTTATATAAAATTCACCCTTAATTAGTAGATGGTCAATTTGTTTCATCCTTTATAGTAGTGGCGGAGCTAGAAAAAATAGTTTAGATGAACCATTAAAAGTTTAACTAAAATGCTTGGGTACTTTTAAAAAATAAATTACATAGTTTACTCTTGCTATTAATTACGAATCTTTTATTTTATTTGATAATACAATTGGTTAATATGAGGAATTTTCAGTTGACAAGACAATATAAAGGAGATTTAAAAGCCCAAAAAATTAGAAGGTTTGTAAACCTCCGCTATCTAATTAAGTATAAGCATGACAAAAATCACATATTTTGCTTTTAGAACTGCCGAAAACCCAAACCGTTGAAAAATTGTTTAAAAACTCGTAAAATAGACCTATGATTTTTAGTTTTTTAATATTCTAAGTGGGCCCCTACACCAATTAGTGGGGATTTATATATTTCGAACGCTAAAACCGCAGCAAAATTTCTTCTCCCTTTCTCTCTTGTCAGCCATCGCCAAAACCCTAGTTTCTTCTCCTTCATCCACCAAAGAGGGGTGATTTAGGGTCAACTTTTGACCCAAAATCACCTCTCTAACTCGTTTTTCTCTTTCCCTCTTATTGAAATAAGTGATTTTCACATCGTTTTTTATTTTGTGATTTCGTCGTCTTCGTGCGATGTTGGTTTGTTCGTTGTCTTTGTGCGACGTTGTTTGTTTTTCTTGTTTCTCTCAGGTATTTGATCGGTTCAGATTGTCAGATCAGCTTCGATCCAGTGCAGATCCAATCAATGACTTTGGCGTCATCGACGTTGCAAATTCGGAGACATGGTTTTTCTGGAGATTTAAATATAGTCATAGGTGTAGACATTTGTACTTTGCCATTTTATGCTATTAACATGGATGTTGTGAGCCTGTTCACAGATTCATCCTTTTTGTTTTTAACGAATTTGCATTATATCGTTGTACTCTATCAATTTGAATGAATGAATATCATTTATTTTGTCAAAAAAAAATCACAGCAAAATTGTTTAAAATCTCACAAAATAGATCTTCGATCATTATTTTTTAATTTTTTCGGATGGGTCGTGGCCCACCCCAATCCATGAAGGGCTCCGCCCCTGCTTTATAGTACTTCAATTTTTTATTAAAAAAATAACTTATTGTATACTTCTTCCGTAATAAAATATAAAAATAAAAAGTACATGTATCTTGGACAAATTACAAATATTTTAAGACTAATTTGTTTACATCAATATAGGATTATTATTATTATTATTATTAAGTTGAATGGCAAAGTTAGCAGGTTAGTTGATAAGCTAACTCTCAATTCTTTGACTCTTAACTCAGATAAGATGAGCTACAAAACCTCTGCATACATTAATCTAGTGTAATATTTTTTTTACTCATCTATTCAATCAAATTTGACACCGTATATAATTATGATAATTCGATATTGGATGCATATGCGATTTATTTTACACTGACCATATAAATTGATCTCATACTATTTTTTTTCTTCTTATGTTTCAGTACTGATGTATATGGCAAGAGAATGTTTTAAAATACTAGGAGGATAAGTTTTAAACTAAACTGACAAGTTTTTTAGCTGATTGATGAGGACATTTTCGTCTAATTGGATCCGATAAATCAAGGAGACAACGATGTTGTTGTAAACTTACAATTATGCTTAGAAAACGTCTTCTTATCTCAGTTAATGGATTGGTGACTTAATTTAAGTCTTACACGTTATGGTAGTTAGAAAATGGATACACGTCAGAAAACTGGACCAAGTCAAATACACACACATTTCATATTCTGTTGCATTATTTCCACAATGTCCTTTCTTGGACGCGTCTAGAATTACGTACACAAAATGGTGGTGTTAGTGTACCGTTGTACACAAATACTATCAAATGATCGAAAATGAAAGTTATATATGCTTAAACATGACAGTTAGAGTGAACTTTAGAAAAATATGGAGAAGTCTTATGAGAATGAAATAAGACACAAAGTGGTAGACAGGCATACCAATACAAATTAAAAATATACAGTGGTGGTGCCAAAATAACATAATTATGCGTAAGTGGTGAATCTAATTATTATTTTATGTGGTGGTCAAATATAATGAGATTTTTGGTTTAAAATTAGCATATTAAATTTAATCAGTATGGGAAAAAATCACAATAATTTTTATTATGTAAAATGTAAATAATGCAAAATAAAAAAATAAAAACTAACAATAACTATTGAAGAAAAATATTGAGTTCGACAACATTTCAAGAGCCGAATTGATGTCTATAAAAAAAGCCAAATTAATAACTGATTTTAAATATATTTTCAATGTAAACAACTTAGTCATTTGCAAGAAATTTATTGTTAATTTTATTTTTGAGTTTTGCCTTTTTAATTTTCACCGTTAATAAAGTTCTCTTTGTAGTTGCTTAAGATTTCAGAAGTGAAAAAAATAAGAGGAAATAAATCTATCCAACATATGATAATCTTTTGAGTATCTTAATTCTTGAATGTTTGCATGGGAGGAGGGGTTGGTAAGGGAGTGTGCGGAGTAGCTTTCACTTGTTGTTTTGCAGGTTGGTGTGACTCACAGGTGGATTTGAAAGCTTCATTCTTCCTAAAGGTAGACGGTCAAAAGTGCTTATAATTACTTGACTAGATCGGATGTGGCAATTGATGACCGCTGCAATCATGTTTTATGGCTTAAGCAAATTTCGTGTAAGGTCAACATTTTTATTTGACATTTGTTTATGAATGGATTATCAACAAAAATGAATCTGTTTAGGAGAAATGTCTTGGATTATAATGATTCTTTTTGTTCGGCCGCTTGCAGATTGGTAGAGGATCAAGATTATTTGTTCTTTTCTTGTGCTTTTTATGGTCAACTTTGGCTTTTGATATCGGGTTGGTTAGACATCTCAACGACTCTTCAAAGTTCCTTATTTTAGCATTTTCTTCGGCTTGGAGGTGTTGGGAGTTTCTCCAACAAGTCACGTTTGACTTTTAACATTATTTGGATTTCAACTCTTTTTACTATTTGGAAGGATCACAATATGAGACATTTTCACAATAAATCGGAATAACTTCTATCTTTATTGGAAAATGTTAAACTCCAAGCTTTTTGGTGGCTCAAATCTTGTATTCGACTTCGAGTATTCCGTTTGGAGGTTAAGTCCTTTATTATGTTTAATGGTTGTAATGTAATTTTATTTTTCTTGGCTACATTGTGGTAACTTGTGGTGTTTCCTTTTGTATTTTTTGGATACTTTAACTTCCTTAGGTACATCTTGTACTAGAGGAGCTTGTGTTGGTTTTCTTATATATTTGCTTAGCTTCTTAAATATTTTTTTTGAATGTTGAAAATAAACTTATTTGTACTAGAGGAGTTTGTGTTGGGCTTTTTTTTTATATATTTACTTAGCTTCTTCCAAAAAAAAATTTTGAATGTTGAAAATAAACTTATTTAAAGTAGTTAAATATATTTTACTAGAGTTACTAAGCATAAAATATATATAAATAAAAAAAAACTTTTGGAGTAGCCAAAATTGCCCCATTCTTACGCTCAACTACGACGCAGGGACAAATCCAAAAATTTCCGTTGATGGCTACAAATATCATCACCATATGCTTTAAATTCTAATACAAACTTACATATTTATATCAATATATAAGGGCGCCAATAAAAGAAAAAGTTTTCGCATGGACTCATCATCTGAAATAATTAAAATTAAAGACATCTATAAATTATTATTGCTTCTACATACGTATACATGTCTTAACTTTTTATTTTATTTTTGAAGGAAATTGTCTTCATATTTTAAAACAACAAAACTTAGGTACAATTCTTTAGGTACTTTTCATATGGTTCTTAATTAAAAATACATTTTTTTTTTATATAACAAACTTTAAGAAAATTATGGATTTGAGAAAATCATGGTGAATTTAGTTAAGAACCATACAAAAAATGTTGCGAATTTAGGTACATATCTATCTATACATATGATCAAACAATCAATATCATTCAATATTTCTTCTCTTAGAGAGTTGCGAATTTAATTCTTCAAAAGAAAACTATTGAAGAGAAAATACTTTCAACTATTGTATTTGTCACAACACAAAACAAAGCTAACTTCAAAATGATATTCCATAACATAAACATCATTAATGTTTTGGTCGGACCTTTAGTCCATAGCATAAACTTGTATAGAGAGAAAAAATCATCCTTACATTGTTGTACCTTTGTTCCAGGTTCTTGATGCTCTCTTATGTGAATATGAAAAATCAGTTCAAGTTCCTGGCTAATCGTCACTTATTGGATGAGACGTATTCTAGCATATTAAAATGGTTAGACTCTACCAATCAAGAATTCATGAACTGGAGAAGAAAATATGAACAAGTTTCATCGAGGCAGAGAACTGAACAAGATCATGAATGCTAGTTCTGAAATAGCTGCACAAAGGTCACAATGGCAGTGCTGCTGAAACAAGGTTTGCTGCAGCAAGAGAGCATCTCTGTCTGTTCAAGATGAGTGGAAGCGGAAGTATGGCATTGTAGTTAGAGAAGAAAATATTGCTCTAGAGAAGGCAGATATTGGGCATGAGTACACAAGTAACCAAATCAAGTTGAGGGAAGATGCTTTCAGAAGAGAGTTTTCTGGCATTTCGGTTGAAAAGGAAGTTCTTTCTCTGTTTTTTCTACGCTTTCTCATTCGCAAATATCTGGTTACCTGGCATAGCATCAAGATAGTGTCAGACAAAGATGATTAAGGCCTCATTAATGTTGTTTGGATATGATGAATGTGGTACAAAATTCTTATTTATTTATTTACTTATTTATTACTTGCTAATTATGATGCATGAAGATAAAATAAAGGAAAAGACTGCCAAAACTGAGCATGCCGAAAAGTGTTTAACAACTTTGAAATTAGAATTGAAGGTCAGATTCATGACTATTGAGATAATTCAAGAAAACTTTTTTTGAATGCTCTTCTATACCCCCACTCCCACACCTATGTCACAGTAAAGACAAGATTTATGATATGCATATTTGTAATTAATTGTTCTGCAATTCTTCTATTGGACATTATTAACATAGGAATTACCCTCTGGTTGCAAGTACATGTCTTTATTTTAATTCAATTTATATTTCAATCCCTATTTGTCTCCTATCTATTTATATTTCAGTCTCAATTCTAGTCCACTTAAATACACGCCTACAGAGGATGGTGGTTCTGTTTTTGTGGGTGACGAGGATAACCATAGTCCTCAAAATAGTGAGGATGATTGTAAAAAGGAGCATTACCAGATGCAGACAGCTTCCACTGCGAATTTCGTTGATAAACCAGGACACAAATTGGTTTTGAAATTCTCTTCAACTAATTTTATGACACAGTCGCTTTTGTTTTAGCGCACCTGCAACAAGATCATAAGTGTAAAGATCTACAAATATCAAGGGAACAAAATCTCCAAGTAGCATTATCATTGTAAACATTCTATCCACCAACACACCTAGCATGTTTCCACTAAGCTTTTTATTTTGGAGGAAAATGGTTTTCCATTAGGCCATTCGATAGCTGTTTAATATTCGACACAACATTATAAGGTAGGTTGGCAATTGTTTAGAATGCACAAAGAGCAAAGCTAATAGATTGATTAATTGGTGACCTATATTGTCAATATAATTTCGAAAATGAAAATATAGATACATTGAGGGGAACACAACTTAAATGCAAAAATACATACCTTTTCAACAATAATGCTAGAATTAGAACCGTGGCTATCTCCCTTAAGGTAAACTCCACATTTTCCAGAAGGAGTTCCAAAGCTAGCAAGCTAGTTGTAACAGTGTTAATGGAGTATGTTAAATGGGAAAAAGGAACGTTTTTGTTATTCTCCTTCTTATCTTCACCCTGAGAAAGGAATCCAATAGAGGGGTGATCCTTGGAAACATGGACACACAGAAGTATGGCGGCTCTCTCTTTTTTATTTTTTATTTTTTTCACTTGAACCTTTTGTAAAGAGACAAACAAAACAAAAATAAGTAGCATGAGATGGTATCCTTAGGGAGGTTTATGAGACATCATGGTAATAGTAATGTGAAGTAAGAGCATAACACTGGAGACTGTATAAGTTATAACCACATATCCCAGTAGTTGTTCAAAATGAAAATCCTAAGTAACTCAAATTGAATATAAGTATAATACTCGTTCTAGTAGTATCACAATAACCAACGAGTATGATACTTTACCAACAATTGAAATGAAATATCCAAATTAGGCTTGTAAGAAGAAAATCATTTCATCATCTCAGAAGTAGAAGAACCTAAAGAAAGCCAAAGAACATGTTATTTATGACGACAAAATTTTCTGTGATGAGAGTCCTTTTTTTTTTATTTTGAAATTTTGATGTCAATTTTTCCCACATAAATCTTTTAACATGACCAAAATATATTCACTCTAAAAGAAGTAAATAATCAGTTTAAGTGGCATGCCATCGTATCTATGATGAAGTGTGTTAGTGAAACTGTCTATTACATAAGAAGGGTAATTTGAGAACTCACCTAGTTGTACAAACCAAAGCCAACATAACCGGTATTCCTAGCATAGTCATCAAGGGAGTTAACAGCTTCGATATCTGCAAAATAAAACAAAACAAAAATGCTATTTATTAGACCAGACAACTTCCTTGTCATACACTTAACTATATCATTCGCGTGTGCCCACAAAAATAATGAGATCTCTCCTCGGATAATTTATTATGTGTAAGATATAAAAAACAATATTTGATGAATGAAATTCGGCAAGTGGCGTTTACGTGAGGAAGAACAAAGTTGAGCATTTACCGATTGAAGATCCAAGTTTAAGTTTAAGTAAACATTTTGCCATCAACCTCAATATCTCAGATGTAGAAAATTTGCTGGTGTTTCATGGAACATCGTTCTTTAAGCAGAGGACATTTACTGATTTGAAGTTTTACTAGAGAGGCAGGCAGAATTTCTCCGGTCATATTCTCCAGCATGGGACAGTTTACAATTCTTAGTATTTGGAGGGACGTGAGGTGAAGAAGCCCAGTGCACTCCAATGTGTGCATACTTGACAAATTCCGTAGGGTCAGAAAGATAAGGGAGGGAGGCAGCAACGCAAAAACCTTCTTGGGGAAGGACTCGACACCATCACACGGACCTTCAATTTCAAGACTGATAAGCATGTCCATCGAAGTTAGAGGTGGACATCTCAGTAATTTTTCACAATTCACAACACAAAGTCTTCTCAAGCTAGGTGGCATACCCCCTTCAGGAAACACCTCAATTTCTGGGCAATGACTTACACTTATCCTTTGTAAGTTTGGGAGAAGAGTATTTGCATGGCAAGGCAGTGATTTTAAATTAATACAATGGGAGACATACAATGATGTCAAGTTGGGCGCAGGCAGTCCTTCTTCTGGGAATGATACAAAATTGGGGCAGTCCTTAATTGTAATTGTAACGAGATTTTGAAGAATATTCGAAATAGAAAGACACTTTATGTTTTCACAGTTTCTGATATTGAGATGATATAGATTCGGAAGGGTTTCTAGACTGAGGGTTGTGAGAGATTTACAACTCCTATCTATACTTAAATACCGAAGTGATTCGTGTTGGCGGTTCTGCTGTGGGAAATCTAGATTTCTACAATCCATGATGGACAAACTCTTTAAGGATGCGGGTAAACAATCTCCTGGAAATGACATCTCAAACGAACAATCCCTGATATCTAAAGTGTGAAGAGAACTTAAGGGGGCAATGGAAATGGCTTCAAAGACGAACTTCGTCACCTCTTTTCCTTGAATTCTCAACTCTTTCAATGAAAGGGGTAACTCATGCAAAGCTACGTTATTGCTATCACATATTTCTATTGTGCGTATGGAAGAAGCCCTTGGGAGAGAAGAAGAAAGTTGGCCGCATTGCTCAATTTGAATAGTTTCCAAAGCAGGAAGATAAGATGGCAAATTTCCCCGTAGTCTAGGACAGTTACAAATCATAAGGGACTTTACTACAGGAAAAGAAGCATATGAATCATGGGGATGATGCCACACTTGCCAACATGGCATATCATCAAACTCTAGATGCTCAAGGGAGGGAAAAGATGTCCCTGAAAAGGTATCACCATATTCAGATCCAACAGTTTCCAGCATACACATATCAGCAATCGCCAAGTATTTGAGAGTCTGCAGTTGTCCAAGTGGTGGAATGATACAACAATTTGAACAACCAGTCAAAAATAACCGAACCAAATTGTGGTAGGAAGAATCTCCAACCCATTCTGGAAATCTCGTGCCTCTGTATCCATGTATACCTAGCCTTTTCAGATTCTTGGAAGGCTGTAACTTGCAAAGTATATCCATTTCACTTTGTGAATTTGTAAAATGGTCATTTGCATCCCGAGACCATAAAAACCATAACTCATCAAGGTACTCCTTATCCATTATCTTTGCCTCTGATGCTTCAAAGCCGTTGTTAACATTCTCTAATTTCTTAATGAAAAGTGATCCGTGAAGATTTGAAAGTGTTCTGAGTTCCTTGATCCCTTTCTCTTCATGCTTGTCCACAACAAAGTAACTTAAATGCTGCAAATGATTTAATTTGCTCATTTTTCTAGGCATCTGTTCTAAACTAGTTCCAATGATATTAAGATGGCGCAAATTTACAAGATTTTGCATGTCATTGGGAAGCTTGGATAGTTGTTTACAATTGCACAACTTCAACGTTTGCAGATTATACAAATTACACAATGACTCTGGTAGCGTCTTTATAGCTGTGGAAGAGAGATTTAAATAACGCAAATGGATTAATTCATCAATTGAAGCTGGCAATGCATCAAAATATGGAGAGTTGTGAAATGATAAAACTCTCAAGCACTTTAAATTCGACAAAATGATGCATGATGCCTTTTCATTGTTGAATGGAGGAGGTCTAACATTGATTGTCAAAAATGTCCTAAGATGGTTTGCTCGACAAAAAATATCAAAGCTTTCCAAGATTGGATCACTGAACTCACTAAATGATAAATGACGAGTGTTAGTACCAATCTTAGTTTCTTTCCCAAGCTCTTCTGTTCTGAAATAGAATTCTCCATCAAGAAATGTTGCTAAATCATGCACCAGATCATGCATCACAAAACTCTGGTTCTCATTCCCGGAACGTTGAAAAAATGATCTAGAAGCTAAGTCATTAAAATACCCATAACCAACTTCTTCTAAAGTCTTCCCATTTTTTGAAGGTCTTAAAAGATCTTCAGCCATCCACAACAAGATCAAATCATCTCTATCAAATTCGTAATCTTTAGGATACAAGGAACAATAAACAAAGCAACGTTTCAAACAGGGAGGGAGATAATGGTAACTAATTTTTAGTGCTGGAATGATCTTACTCTCATTTTCCCAGATGTTACTATTGAGTATATTATACCAGTCCCTTATGTCACATTTACGTCGCAACAAGCCCCCAATTGACTGTGCTGCTAAAGGCAATCCCTTACATTTTCTAACAATCTCTTTGCCAATTTTTTGGAGATCCATGTTCTCAGTGGATTTTTCTGGAGAAAGGCATGCGTGGTTTGCAAACACCGACCAACAATCTTCATCAGATAATTCATCAAGAGACTAACCTTGAAAAGTTTGGACCATAGAAGCAACTTTTTCAATACGAGTTGTTACAAGAATTTTATTTCCCTTAGTCCCGTATTGAAGAGGCCTTAAAAGAGAATTCCAGCTGTCATAATCCTCGGTCCATACATCATCCAAGACAATTAAGAACTTTTTTCCAGTCAGTTTTTCCTTCAAATCACGATGAAGCAACTCGTTGATGTTTATTCTACAAGCATTCCCTGTAACAGACTCCAATATGGCCTTTGTAACCTTAAATTCATCAAAATGATCAGAAACACAAGCCCATGCTTGAACATCAAACTTCTGCTTTATACTGTCATGGTTGTACACAGATTGGGCTAAAGTTGTTTTTCCCACACCACCCATACCAACTATGGGGATCACACAAGTCTTACAGCAATCATCATCATCTAACAGTAATTTGAGTATGGCCTTTTTGTCTGCATCCCTACCAAATATGTTAGATGGGTCATCTAGAGAGGTTGATGGAGTTCTCCAAGAAGAGTGGTGTTCGATTGCAATATGTTGAAGACCAAGAATATCTTTGAACTTGAGAATGGATTCAAGTCTAGCAACTATATTTTCCAGCTTACAAAGCATGTCCCTTTCTTCAAAGTTGAAAAAGCAAGAGAAATAATTAGCAGTACTCACCTGCTTGTTTTTCTGTGTAGCAGCTTTGGTGGAAATGTGGTCAAGAAGGTCATCAGCTACATAGACAGCACCTTTGAGATCATCGAGCCAGCTGTTAATAGCAGAGTCTTTGAACTGTTTTTGCTCCGCATCGTTAAGCACAGCTTCCACAGCATAAAGAGTGTTCTTCAACCTTTGGACCAAATTGACGTCAACTTTCTTCCCACGGATCAAGTCAACAACCTCAGGAGAAGCGAGCCTGTCGAGGACAACTTCAATGAAAGCAGACAGAAATGCTTCACCTACAGCTGCCACTGCCATGATCACGATCAAGAAGATGAGATTGGATTGGAAGAAAAGAAATCAGAGATTTATTTGCTTGGAGATGCACTAGGGTCAACAGGTTCGGTTCTTTTAGCAAAGTGTGTAGTATTCTATAATACTCACTCACTCACTCTTTCTTGTGCATGTGAAGTAAACACAGTCTACGAGAGAAATGTCATGTGCTGTCCCACTAATGGCAAGGAAATAGGAATAAGAAATAAGCACTTGTCTCTTTTTTTTCTTTTCTTTCTCCTATATGCGGATCCGGGAAGGGGTTCCACCATTTGGTGTAAGTCTAATAAAAATTGTAATAGATGCTCTTTTGCCATAAAATAGCAGGCCAAAACTATAATAAGATGGGACAAGTGAGTATGTTAATACATGTTAATTAAGAGAGAGAAACATGCATTTCTTTATAATATTTCATGAAATAGATACATTGCAAATTCATTTCATACAAAAACAAAATTGAACTAAACTCCCTGCCCAAATATCTGTATCATTATTGAGTGTTGACAATAAATAACCCCTCTAATTTCCCATTGAATCTAATTACGCATGCTGGATGCTTAAAAACAGAAACAACAAAAGACTCTTAATGCTTACAAAGACTAAAATGAACATACCACAGAAAACATCAATTTTTGTGTCTTCAGATTATCCTTAAAATCACATTGAAGAATGGAAATTGCATGAAATCACGATCTTAGAAACAAATATAGAATTTTTAAAAAATATGTATCTATATGTAAAGTAGGAAAACTGAATCCAGTAGAGTACTCTGCAAAGTAGCAATGATGTTTCTGATGTGTTCAGTGTCTGACATGACACCAACACATATGATTACGTTCAATTAATTCTTTTCTAAACTTATTACCAATGTCTACAAAATTCTATTAATCCTTTTCATTGTAGCAGGAATTAGGCATAATACATGATCAGAATGAAAACATGTCTACAAAATAATGATCTAAATGCAATTTGATTTATGCTATGCACATAGACATAGCATCTGTACTTGCTGTGGAAGTGAATAACCCAAATTTTGATTATATGTTACCTTCCATCATTAAGCACATGCAAAAGCCGTTCAAAGTTCATTGGCTACTTTTACTACTAGTGCTGTAGGGACTGGTTTTGCAAAGAAGAAATATGAAGAGCTATTGCAAAAATTCCTTAAATAGATATTTCAGTTAATGGATATTCTAAATTGTTTGAGTGGGATTGACTGATCAAACTTCAAATTGTATAAGTTATCTTCATGTCAAAATAGGTTAGACTACTTGTTGGTGCAGGTGTGCTACGAATATGAACCAAACTAAGTCTGAGTTTTTAGAGAGACATATGAGAAAACTGGAGAATAGAAAAAAGAAAAAAATAACAGCTCTGTGATTAATTACAAGTAGATAAAATTGGAGTGAAATCTTCTTCCTAGGGGTTTCCCTTAAATAAAATGGTTTCCCTATTTACAACTGAGGTAATGCTTGGTTCCTCAATGCTTACAATTGAGAATGTATTCTCTTCTATCTGCCACTTAATATTAAAGCTACGCCCCGGCCTGTTTTTAAAACCCTCACCATCTAACCAATTCTGTAGCTACAATTAACAACATAACTAACTCTTTAACCTCTCTAACTCCTTTTCCTTATCTTACTTTATTCTCTTTTGTCTCAAGCCTTTGAAAATCAATCTTGTCATCTTCCAATTATGCTTCTCCCCCTTGACCAGGGACAATATCCTCATTTTCTTTTATGATTTCATCTGTCGCTAAGATTGTAACCCTTAGCTCATTTTATTTGAATTTGTGTTTTTGGCCAAATGGACGTGCACGTTGACAGCATCTCCCTTCTTGCTTTTTGACATGCTTCTGTTAAAAAATATGTCAAGCTCCTTTACTTCTCTGCGGCAATGTGCTACCAACGTTGGACTTTGCCACTGACTAATCTTGAGCTGTATTCCCCTCTTGCACACCCCTTTTAGGTACCCTATAAATAAAGATACGTTCATATATAGGTATCCAACAGATAAAGGTACACAAGCATTGAAATTGCTATACTTACATATATAGATCTAGCAACTTATTTAAAATGCAAATATAGAGACATTTACTATAGCGCTACACAGATCATATCCATTGCCATCCCTAAATGCATCTTGTTAATTAGGTGAGGGAGGATGCTTGCATGGTTGGAGAAATGGATCTATTATGAACTTTAAACTTCGATATCGGATCAGTGACTCAACTGTGAAGGGGTTGGAAGAGTTCTGTCATTTTCTGTCTTGTCGGTCTGTAACATATTTGTTTATATTTAGTTTCATTTTTAATTGAACATATGATGTGCCTAAATTGACCATGACCAATCCATAGTTCTTTTACCTAGATTTTTTAATTGAAAAAGATGTAGATTCACTTTTGGAGAAAGATGGAATGCAGAGGCGAAATAGCACACAAATTTTCGAAGAAGGCAGAAAAGAATAAAATTAAAATCAAATCTCTTCCTTTCTCTAAATTTTCCAGGATCTGCTCTGATTCGAGTAGAGCACACTACGTTGGTGCAGAAAATGAACGAAATTGAACAAGTAGCATTTACATGAGGAATAACAGAACAATTACGTTGGGAAAATGGGCTCCTTAGTGACCTCAAGCTAGCGGCATACCCCCTTCAGGAAACGTTTCCATTTCGGGGCAACCATAAATATGCACCTCTTCTAACTTTGGGAGAAGAGTATTTGCATGACAAGGCAATGAATTCAAATTAAGGCAGCGAAAGACATACAATGATGTCAAGTTGGGCGCAGACAATCCTTCTCTCTTGAATGATACAAATTTGGGGCGGTCACTAATGTCAATATCAACGATATTTTGAAGAATCTTCGAAGCGGAAAGACATTCTAGATTTTCACACTTGCTGATGACGAGATGATAGAGATTTGGAAGGGTGTCCAGTTGGAGAGTTGAGAGAGAATCACAACTCCTATCTATACTCAGATACCGAAGTGACTCGTGTGGGTGGTTTTGCTTTGGAAAATCTAGATTTCTGCAATTCTTGATGGACAAAAAGTACAAGGATGCTGGTAAACAATCTCCGGGAAACAATATTGCTGACGAACAATCCTCGATCTCTAAAACTCCAAATGAAGTTGGTAGTTTCCGCAAGATTACTTTATTACTTCTATGTATAAGTAACTTATGGATGGAAGGAGCCGTTGGGAGAGAAGAAGCAAGTTGGTTGCATCGTTCAATCTCAATTGTTTCCAAAGTAGGAAGATGAGTCGGTAAATCTCCCCGTAATTTGGGACAATCAGTAATCACTAGGCACTCAAGTACAGGAAAATAAGCATCTGACTAGTGTGGATGATGCCACATTTCCAAACATGACATTTCACGAATCTCTAGACACTCCAGGGAAATGGGGTTTCTGAAATGGAATCTCCATTCTTGTAAAATTCAGATTCAATAGTCCTCAGCATATTCATTCCACAGATTGTCATGTTCTTGAGAGAGCGTAATTGTCCAAGTGGTGGAAGGACAAAACAATTTTCACAACGAGATAGAGATAGCTGAGTAATATTGTGGTAGGAAGGATCTCCAACCCATTTTGGAAATTTTGTGCCTCTGTAATTGGATAGATATAGCCTTTCCAAGTTCTTGTAAGGTTGTAACTTGCTGAGTATATTCATCTCACTTTGTGAATCTGAAAAATCTGCAACTGGAGACCATTCAAGACTTAATTGCTCAAGGTATTTCTTATCCATCATCTTTGCCTCCGATGCTTCAAAGCTGTTGGTAACATTCTCTAATTTCCTAATGGAAAGTGATCCGTGAAGATTTGAAAGTGTACCCAATTCCTTGGTCCCTTTGTCCTCATGCTTGCCCACAACAAAATAACTTAGATGTTGCAAATGATTTAATCTGCTCATTTCTCTAGGCAACTCTTCTAAATAAGTTTCCTTGAAATCAAAATGGCGCAAATTTACAAGATTTTGCATGTCATTGGGTAGCTTGGTCAGCCGTTCACAATAGCACAGTTTCAAAGTTTGTAGATTATACAGGTTACACAATGAGTCTGGTAAAGTCTCTATACCTGAGCTAGAGAGATCCAAATAACGCATATGGATCAATTCACCGATTGAATCCGGCAATGTATGGAGAAGTGTAAAGCAGTTAAATGACAAAACTCTCGAGTATTTCAAATTCAACAAAATGATACGTGCCATATTTTCATTGTAGAAATAATCATTATAAATGATTGGGAAAAATGTCCTCAGAAATTTAGGTCTGCCAAAAAATTCAAAGTTTTCTACGGCTGGGTCGGTGAACTCGGCAAATGACAAATGACGAGTCTTGGCACCAATAATCTCCGTTTCTCTCCCAAGATCTTCTGATTGGAAATAGAATTCTCCACTTGTAAATGTTGCTAAATCATGCACCAGATCATGCATCACAAAACACCGGCTCCCACTCCAGGAACGTTGAAAAAATGATCTGGAAACTGAATCGTTAAAATGATCATAACCAACTTCTTCTAGAGTCTTACCATTTTTTGGAGGCTGTAAAAGATCTTCTGCCATCCACAACAAGATCAATTCCTCTCTGTAAAATTCATGATCCTTAGGAAACAATGAACAGTAAACAAAGCAGCGTTTCAAATAAGGGGGTAGATGTTGATAACTAATTCTCAATGTTGGAATGATCTTACTCTGAGTTTCCCAAATGTTACTATGTAGTAGATTATTCCAATCCCTGATGTCATGTGTACTTCGCAAAAGGCCTCCAAGTGATTTTGCCGCTAATGGCAATCCGTTACATTTTCGAACAATCTCTCTACCGGGTGAAAGGCATGCATGGTTTGCAAACACTGACCAACAATCTTCATCAGACAATATCTCAAGAGAATAACCTTGAAAAGTTTGGACCATAGAAGCAACTCTATCCAAACATCGTCCAAAACAATTAAGAACTCTTTGTTATTTATGTTACAAGAACTCCGTGTAACTGACTCCAATATAGCCTTTGTAATCTTCAAGTCATCAAAATCATCAGAGACACAAACCCATGCTTGAATATCAAATTTCTGCTGTATACTACCATGATTGTATACAGATTGGGCTAATGTAGTTTTTCCCACCCCACCCATACCAACTATGGGGATCACAGTCACACAAGTCTTATCATCAACATGATCATCATCTAGCAGTAACTTGAGTATGGCCATTTTGTCTTGATCCCTACCAAATAAGTTAGACTCACCAGCATCTAGAGAGGTGGATGGAGTTCTCCAAGAAGAGTGGTGATGAGTTGCAACATGTTGAAGACCAAGAATATCTTTATATTTGAGAATGGATTCAAGTCTAGCAACTATATCTTCCAACTTACAAACCATATCTCTTTCTTCAAAGTTGAAAAAGTGAGAGAAGTAATTAGTACTATTCACCTGCTTCTCCTTGTTCTTGGAAATAGAAACTTTAGTAGAGATGCGATCAAGAAGGTCATCAGCTATATAAACAGCATCTTTGAGGTCATCAAGCCAGTTGTTAACAGCAGAGTCTTTGAACTGTTTCTGTTCAGCATCATTAAGGACAGCTTCAACAACGTAAAGAGTGTTCTTTCCAAGAATAAAGTTAACCACCTGTGGAGAAGCGAGCCGGTCGAGGACAACTTCAAGGAAAGCAGACAGAAAAGCTTCACCAACAACCGCCATGAATGATCACGATGAAAAAGATAATTGAAGTGATGAGATTGGAATATAAGAGAGAAAAGCACTAAGGTCAACTGGTTTTGTTCTTTACTACGTATGTGCTCTACCAAGGCATGCATGTGTGAAAACGGTCCAAACAGAGAATCCTAAAATCCTTAATCCCAATATAACAACCGACCTTAGCTCAGTTGGTAGAGCGGAGGACTGTAGTTGGGATACCATGCTGAAATCCTTAGGTCGCTGGTTCGAATCCGGCAGGTCGGATTTTTTATTTTTTGCAATTATTTTTCTGGTTCTATACAGGAAGTGGTAAACACCAAACGCAGACAAGTTCGAACGACTGAAACAGTCCACCACGTAAGAGATTGAGAAGCACAGCATACGATGAAGTGAGTGCACTTGTGAATATTGTTTTTTTGACTCTTCGGTTGTATGGTAAGTAATCAAATTCTGTTTTATCGAATTCTTTATTTGATGATCTATATAAAAATTAGTAAGTATTTTTATTGAAAGATAAAACAAACAATTTTTTTTCTTGAAAGATAAAAAAAAAAAGTTTTTCTTAAATAATAGATGACTATAGAGTGATTTGTTTCGAAGGATTCATGTAAAAATGAATTGAACAATTAATTTGAGATTAAAAATTAATTTTTAAGATAAAATCTTCAAATTTTAGCTTCAGGTTAGAATCAATTTCAATTATAAGATTGATTTTATTAAATTCTATGAGAATTAGCTGTTATTGGTTTGGGTAAAACCAAACCACAACCCGAACCAATCCAAGGTGTTTGGGTTAGGCAACTTTTGTGATCCAGCATAAAACTGAACCAACTGATCAAATTGCGTCATGTTTGATTAAGAGATTCCTATCTAGTCACCCACATGCCCAACCCGGTCACACATATTCTGTTTTTTCATTAGTATTTTACCTATTATACACCTACATATTAGAAACTTGTTAAGTTTTTTTCCGTTCTCAAAGTCACAAACAGGGAGATAAAAAAATGGCAACACACTTTTAGGGGCTATAGTCAGAATAAATCAATGACCTAAACTCTGTCATGAAGGATCAAAATTGAACCAATGGATCAAATGTAGGTACTTTTTTACTTATATTTTGTAGGCTTAAATGCTCTTTTGGTCCCTTAAGTATTTAATTGGTATCGCTTTGGTCCCTCAACTAAAAAAAAATTGTTTGAGTACTTTAAGTTTTTTCTTAGTCTCGTCTTGGTCCCTTCTGTTAGGTTTAATAAAAAACGTTAAGTGTGGACATGTGTCACCTTATCATTGGCTCTGAGAATTTTTTTTACAAAAAACTTTTTATAAAAAATAAATAATATTTTTTTTACAAAAAAAATATTTTTTAATATATGTATTTTATTTTTTTAAAAAAAAAACCCAGAACCAATGACAAGGTGACACGTGTAACTTTGTCATTGGCTTTGGGATTTTTTTTAAAAAAAAATTTTTAAAAAAAACCCAGAACCAATGACAAGGTGACACGTGTAACTTTGTCATTGGCTTTGGGATTTTTTTTTAAAAAATATTTAAAAAAAAACTCAGAGTCAATGACAAGGTTACACGTGTCCAGGAATTTACCTTTTTTTTCAAACCCTAACGGAAACCTAACATAAGGGACCAAAGCGATACCAAATAAATACTTAAAGGACCAAAAGAGCATTTAAACCTATTTTGTATAGAGAGAATATATATTCTTGCACTTGCATATGCATACACTCTAGTTTGATCATTTATTTGAGTCTAACAAACAAAGGGAGCTTCTACGGTGCAGTCAGGAAACTGACTTTTTTGAAAAAGTTAATTTTGATTTTAATGTTTGATTCATTTTTAAATTGTTGATTACTGGTTAATGATCAATAGTAATTCATCTAGTAATGCTTGCAACATCTTGGACTTACAGGTACTATTTTATCATTGACATCTTTAACATGCAAACAGATTTGATGATATTATGTGATAGTCTTAAGTATTACACTTTGTGGGGTATTACACTTAAAACAAGGTAGGATAAAATTAGATTAAGTGTAGTCTTGTTAATCTGATGAATTGATGATACTATGAGGACTGAACTTTTGATGCCACTGTACAAACAGTGGGGTGTTACTCACTATATTTTTGATGTTATAGTGTTAACTTCATCAGAAAAGTCATTTTCACGACTTCACCATAGAATTTTCCACAAATTAAATGCTAAGAAATGAAGTTGTATTTACAAAACATTGATTTTCGGTTAACATTGATTTACCATCTGAATTGTACTTATGGGACGTTGATTTTCGGCAACATTTAAAGTTGATAAGGTGTTTAAGACTCAGTTTAATCTTATAAAGCCATAAAATCGATAATAAAATGTGTAACATTAGTTACAAATAACATGGCGAGATATTAGGAGTACACAACCAAGATCAAACCCTCAGTATCACAAATACCTCGATTGCCTCTCAACTTCAATCAGGGTAAAATATGGATTAAATTATTGCAATATTAAATATATCGAAGCAAACTGATTTCACCAGCCTTGAATTTCCTTCTTTCCAATCCCATATATAAATAAAAATATGTTATCATTTAATTAGTCATAGAATCAGCATGTTGTTCTACCAGGAAGCTCTTCCCATTATAGTCACTTCACCTCCAGTACTCTTGCTTTGTTTTCATCCGAACCTTTTGTGTAAAGAAAACAAAAAACAAGTGGCATGAGAAGCTATACTTGAGGAGGCTATGAGACATTATAGTAATGTGTGTTGTACCTGATGCGTAAACAGCAACCGCAACACCGCAACTTCAAATAATAACCGGCAGCCGCAACTTCAAATAACAACGAACTAGATTATGCAAAACAAACTAGAAAGTAAAACTGCAAAATTGAACACGTTAGTATTAACGTGAGACATCACGAGGACTGTCCTTGGAATTTATCCGCCTCAACGTGCGCAAAGTCCCCAAGATACAACAGGTCATTCTCCTAGTGATGGAGGTAACAGAACAACAAGAATCACAAAGTATTATCGGACATATGTTTATCTCAGGAAGTATAATGGAGGAGAAGAAAACAAATCTTCTATTTTCTGTTTTGGGGAGTACGTGTTGTTTTTCTTGTTCTGTATCTTGTGTTACTGATATCATGAATATATAGTCCACCGTATTTTCCAAAGAGAAAAATAAGGATGACATGTACTTAATGAGTTAGTGGCAGTTGCTACTTTTAAGCATGAAAGACATGGGCATAAAATATTATAGTTGTTAGAAATGCCACATAACACTTTGACCAAGTAAGTAATTTAATCACTTAACACAAAATACTTTTGAAATAAAAATTATCTAAAAAATTACAACAATGTGAAGTAAGAGTATACCTTTGGAGCCATCCAGTTTGAATTTTCCTTGAAGGTATGCACTGCTCAGCCACATATCCCGGAAGCTGTCTAAATTGGAAATTCTAAGTAACTCAAATTGAAAATAAGGATAATATCTATTCTACTATTATCATAAATCATAATAGTCACAATAACCAACGAGTATGATAAGATACCAATAATTGAAATGAATCCTCCAAATTAGGCTTGTAAGAAGCACATCATTCCATCATCTCAGAATAGTTTATGTTTGAACTTTTGATGCCACTTTTTGTCCAAAAATCTTTTACCATCTCAAAAAAATATTGACGTAAAAATATGTAAATAATCAGTTTAGTGGAAGTGTCATTGTATCGAAGAGGTGTGCCAATGAAACTATCTATTGCATTAGAAGGGAAGTTCAAGAACTCACGTGATTGAAACCAAAGCCAGCATGTGGTTGATATTCCCAGCATAATAAACCAGGGAGTTAGCTGCAAAACAAAAAAATAATGAGATATCTGCTCATAGAATCTTTACCTAAAAAAATGATATAAAATATTTGTTGTGACTCTGCACCTGTACAACCAAGTACAACAACCTGCAAACATGAAAAAGAGACAAATGTTATCTGTAAAGAAAATAGATACAAAAAGTAGAATAAGTTGGCTGGGCTGGTGGTAGAATATAAGTTTAGTTTGTTTAAAAGATAATGGAAAATGTTGGTGCACAAAATGTATGAAATTGGGCAAGTGATATTTACGCGAGGCAGAATATCCAAGTTTAAGAAATACATTTTCCATTAAACTCAAAATGTCCCAGATATATATGGGAATTTTGGCGGGTTCAAGCAGTATCGTTCACTCATCATATGGCAATCAAAGATTTGAAGATTTGTTAGAGAGGCAGGAAACCTTTCTCCCGCCATATTCTCCAGCCTGGGACAACTTCCAATTGCTAATTTTTGGAGGGACGTTAGGTGTAGAAGCCCCGTGCACTCAAACGTTTGCATACTTGACAAATTCAGAAGGAGCAGGCAGATAAGGGAGGGAGGCAACAGTACAAAACCCTTCTTGGGGAAGGACTCAACACCATCACATGGACCTTCAATTGTAAGACTGGTAAGCATGTCCATTGAGGTTAAAGATGGGCTCCTCAGTAATTTCTCGCAATTCATAATACGAAGTTTTCTCAAGCTAGGCGGCATACCCCCTTCAGGAAACTTCTCAATTTTTGGACAATGAAATATGCTCACATCTTCTAACCGTGGGAGAAGAGTGTTTATGTGACAAGGCAATGACTTTAAATTAACACAGTGGGAAACACAGTGTTGTCAAATTTGGCGCTGACAATCCTTCTCTTGGGAATGACACAAATTTGGGGCACTCACTAATTTTAATATTATCGAGATTTTGAAGAATCCTCAAAACGGAAAGACATTCTATATTTTCATAATGCGAGATGCGAAGATCACATAGATTCGGAAGGGCCTCCAGTGAGAGGGTTGTGAGAGAATCACAACTCTTAAATATATACAGATACTTCAGTGACTCGTGTTGGAGGTTTTGCTTTGAGAAATTAGATTTCTGCAATTCCTGATATTTAATCTCAGTAAAGATGCAGGTAAACAATCTCCCGGAAGTGATATCGCTGACGGACAATTCTCGATATATAAAATTCGAAGAGAAGTTGGTAGGGCGATGGTAATCGCTGCAAAGACGGACTCTATCACCTCTCTTCCCTGAATTATTAATTCATTCAAAGAAAGGGGTAAGGTTTACAAGCAGATATAGTTTATCAACTAACTTTACAAGTAATATAATAAGAAACCCCAAATTATATGTAGATATAGTTTATTTTGCAAAACTATTCCAGAAAGCTATAAGGTTTGTTTCCCACACTTTTTTGTAGGTTTTGGACACAACTACATCAATACGGAACAAAGCAATGCAAGTGCACTTGCCATAAGCCAAGCTAGAGCATCACACAGACATCTGGAGAAATCATGATTCACTGAGAGAAGTGAAAGCGAGCCAAAACAGAGAGTTACAAGGAGAAAAGCCAAAGACAGTTTGCTAGGAGATATTTGGTCTGCTAAGGAAACTAAGGCGATTTAAAGAAATATCTAAAGACAGCTGACTTTTCCCTCCAAAGACGAAAGCTTGATTCGCTAGGTGAGTTGTATTTCGCCTAACGAACTTAAACTTGCAGAAACATTATAAATAAAGATGTAGTTTGTTTCTTTCAAACCTAATCACAGGTAACTTGGAGAAAATAGAGAGAATAGAGACGAGGCATGAGCAACCATATGAGAGCTAGGGAGCTTGGATTCAAACCTGTTAATGCTTCTCCAACACTTATCTACCTTCTTTTGTTAGTTATGCTTTTCATGTATAACTAACTCTCTTTTGTGTTGGGATTAGATGTAAATAGCTAGGATTCTATGTAGTAGTACGAGTGCCTGAGAAGGTAGTGTTTGGTCTCTTTTCCGGGACCGTTTTTGGCGTCCGTTTGGTGTTGGTGGCTGCTGGTACAGTACAGCAGCTAGCCTCCTTGGTTTGTTAGTGCCTCGGCTGGGATTGGGATTGATTTTAGGGTCTTAATAGGCTTTTTTTTGGTTGTTTGGGCGTGACAGCAGCTGTGAGCTGTTGCTGCAGTTTCTGTTTCGGCCTGTTTTGTTGTATCATTGCCTCCCGTTTAGCACGCCTTGTGCCGGGTTTGAGTTAATATATTAAGCTGATTAAAAAACAATACACTAGATACTACAACTATAAGAAATCCTTCCAAATCATCCTCCTCCTCTTGATTTGGTGACGACACAATCGAAAGAAATTAGGTGTAAAATATGATTGCAATTTTGCAATACTAAGCGGTGAGGCAACAGTTCTCATCTTGACAAGGATAAATTGTTTAGAATCAAAGATGATTTTAATTTTATTTTAAAGAATCAAACATGATTATTTTTTAATTCTTCATTCCTTATATAGGAGATTGGCTCATTTATAGAAGGTTAATTATGTTTCAGGTCCCTATAAATAAGCGAGCTTTCAATATTGATCCCTATTAAAATTTTATTAAATTTTTTATCCCCAACGTTTTTTTCCGTTTGTGAGTTTGGTTCTTGCCGTCAAACTGTGTTGACTAGGCTAATAGAATGCTGACCTAGACATGTCACATAGACATTTCAAGTGACATGGCTGTCACGTGGTAAATGACATCATATGTTTTTGGTCCCTATGAAATTGGGACCTTTTAAGTTTAGTCCTTACTTAATTATAATAGTGTTTTTGGTCCATATAAAAAAACTATGCACTTAGTTTTAGTCCCTACTAAGGGCCCGTTTGGATTAGTTTATTTTAGAGCTTATATAAAACAGCTTATGCAAATAAATAAGTTTTTATGTATTATTTATAAGTTTTTAAGGTTGTTTATGAAAAAACAGTTTATGAAGATACGATTTTTGCTAGTGAGAACTTATAAATTAAAATAAAAGCTTATTTATTTACATAAGCTATTTTTCATAAGCTCAAAATAAGCTCAAACCAAACGGGACCTAAATCTAAATTTGTTTAATTATGCTTAAACTTTTAAGATTTTGAACAATTTTTTGCACAAGTGTTAAGAACATTACAAAAAGTTCATTTGTAAAAAATTATCTCAAAAGTTTATTTCTGCGTCCAGATTTTTGTTACTTTTATTTTGAACTTTTGTCTTTTAAAAAAATTTATATTTAATTTATTTCATATTAAAAAATTCTAAATTTTAATAAACGAGCCTTTTGTAATGTTCTAAACTTATATCAAAAAAATCATTGAAAAATTTAAGAGTTTAAGGATAGTTACAAATTTTCCCATAATTTTTGTCAAAGTCTATCACTCTCCTTCATTCTTTTTTATTCTTCCAAATTCATAAAATATTTCACCTTACAAATATTTTCAGTCATTCCCTGAATTTGCCGGGAAAAAAAAAACCAAATCTGTGTTACTGTTTCTCTTTGTTACTACTTCGCTCTCTTCAATCTTCTTCGCTCCCACTCTTTGTTTCCCGATCCAAACCTTGAAAATCGAATGGTTCTACTTCGCTCTCGAAAAGGTTGTTGCTGAATTTTTCAATGGTGAAGATTGTTGATTTTTTGTGTGTTGAAGTTAACGTGTGATTAAGTTGTTGAAATTGATGTCTTAGATGAATTTGCAAGCGAAGGTTAGAAGAGCGTCGCCGGCATGAACGAGGTGGTGAAAAGAGTAGGAGGAGAGAGTTTGGATTTTTCACCATCTTGTTCACGCCGACGACGCTCTTCTAAAAACATTTTAATTTTTTAATGATTTTTTTTTATACAAGTTTAGAACATTACAAAAGGCTCGTTTACTAAAATTTAGAATTTTTTAACATGAAATAAATTAAATATGAATTTTTTTAAAAGACAAAAATTCAAAATAAAAGTAACAAAAATCTGGACACATAAATGAAATTTTGAGATAACTTTTTGCAGATGAACTTTTTGTGATGTTCTTAACACTTGTGCAAAAAATTGTTCAAAATCTTAAAAGTTTAAGCATAATTAAACAAATTTAGATTTAGTAGGGACTAAAACTGAGTGCATAATATTTTTATATGGACTAAAAGCACTATTATAATTAAGTAAGGACTAAACTTAAAAGGTCCCAATTTTATAGGGACCAAAAACATATGGAGTCATTTACCACATGACAGCCATGTCACTTGAAATGTCCATGTGACATGTCTGGGTCAACATTTTGTTAGCCTAGTCAACACAGTTTGACGGCAAAAACCAAACTTACAAACGGAAAAAAAGTTGGGGATGAAAAATTTTAATAAAATTTAAATAGGGACCAATGTTGGAAACTCGCTTATTTGTAGGGACCTTAAACATAATTAACCCTTTATTTTTTTTGAAGAAGCTAAACTAACCCCCTCAAATTGGCACCAGAAAGAATCGAACCTGAGACCTTGAGGAGGAGCACACTCCCAATTTTCAAGCCAATACCACTAAGCCAACCCAAGTGGGTTATAATTAACCCTTTATTGAAATAGGATGTTCAAGAAATACAAATTGTAAAGCCTATAATTTATCTAGGATATGCCTCTAATTAATTAGGCTTGTAACATATAAGTAAGTATACTCTTAGCAATCTTAGCAACCAACATGACAACATTAGCATATGCAGGGAGCAAAGATGTATCGTGAAAAGGAGGGTCACTTGGTGTATCCCCTAAAAGGCATTCCCAAGCGTTGAAATTAATATATTCAAGAGCATCACCCATTTCTTTGTAATATTTCCTTTTGTACATATCTTCAGCGTACTCAATTATATGTAAAGCACCCTTTTTGATATCAAAATGGATTAAACACACATTGTAATGGTATGTTGCATTGAAATTACTACCACTTTTTGCAATTAACCCGTTGATTAAATTGACGGTGTTAGTCGCATTGACACGAAGCACGTCAAAGGTGTATTGTATAAGGCTAGGAAAATCTCCCTTTGAGCCAGGCTTTGAATTGAGAAGATTTGAACAAAATGAATAATTTGTGACGTTCTTGCATATGGTATCAATGTCTACAACTTTGGTTGCAGAAGAAATCGTAACACATAAAATGAAAACCACCACAAGGAATGATAAACGAACCATTTTATTTTCTTTTTCACAATTCTTCTTTCGTACAAATTTTATTTGGCTGCGGTCCTTGTTGACATTATATATGAGAAAACATGGGTATTTAACGTTTTTAATTAATACCCAGGAGAATAAGATATTAAAATCAGTAAATAGAAGCGGTTATTTTGAATAAATTCATTGAATCCAAAATGGCAATCAATAAATCTAAAATATTTTCTTTGACAGAATTCATTGATTTCGAAAAGGATGATTAAGAATATTATTACGGTCAAATAATAAAAAAATAAATATTTGAATACTTTGATTATATGGGCATAAATAATAATGTACGGTCATATAAAAAGATGTTTCAAATATTGTAATATTTTTTATTAAACAAAATTGTAATATTTTGTTTTGGAGTAACCAGTCAATTACCCATGTAATTGCAACTTTCGTTAAAAAGCCTTATGAATTTTGTGAAACTTCAAACCCCTTTTGAAATTGCACATAAGTTTCAAATTTGTTGGGGGTATTTGCTACACAAGTCTTAAATTTAAAGGGTATTTGCAACATAAGTGTTACATTTGAGTGGGGTAATTAACACATATGATTATTAGGTCAGAGGGTATACACAAATGTTACCCCGTGACATAACTTTTTTGACCACGTGGCAATGCCATCACTATAAAAAAATGACATATACCAACAAAGGTTTATAGTGACGTACCAAAAACCGTAGGTAAAGAAAAGATTTACCTACAGAAGCATCTGTAGATATAGACATCTAAAATATTTGGGAAATTTCCCCACCTCCAAATTGAAAATATGAAATCCTAAATCCCTCCTTCCTCACTAACGAAAACATGTCCAATACCCACCTCCTCGTTCCCAAATCAAAATCGTTCGAAAGTGAAACTTGTTCCCACATTTACTCGTTCAAAATCGTTCCCAAATTTACCCACCCCTTCATTTGAATCTTGTTCCCCAATCATTTGATACTCAGTTGAATAGTTCATCATCAGCCCAATTCGTTTGAAATCGAAACACAAATCAGTTGAACCAATTCCTCATTCACTCGTGCCTCGTGCCACGTTCCAAATTTGAAATTGAAACTGATATCCAGTTCCTTGTTGAACCAGTTCAATTCGTTCACACGTCCCTCATTCCCAAATAGTTCGCATATCGTAAAGGTTAAGGCGAGGTTCAGTTTGTTTGTTCTTTTTAGGGTTTTTTGGTTTTTTTTTTTGGGTTTTTGGGTTATGGTTGTGCAATTCAGATTCCATATTGAAATTTGTTGTTCACACATGTGATAAGGCTGAAACAAACCATTAAAAGACGAAAATATCCTTGACAGTTAACTGTCACCGGTTCTTTTCCTTGGTAGTTAACTGCCACCATGGCATTTACGTCTTTTACTTGTGTTTTTCAGCCTTTTTAAGTGTGTCAACAGCAAAAAATTTCCATATCTTATGTCTCTTTGTCAAAATTAACTCTCACAATTGGTTTTTAATAATAATTTATTTAGCTTTAAGACCTCATTTCTAAATCATTGGTTTGACCTTTTTCTTTGGTAAATTTAATTTCCATAATAATTTATTAGCTTTAAAACCTCATTTCTCTGCTAAGTTAGTTTATTAATGATTCGTTCCAGTTCGTTTGTTTACAAATCAAAGGTACAATTGATTCGCGTTCCTGTTCGTATTCGTTACTGTCCATGACTCACATTCCAGTTATCTTCTCGCTTTGTTCTTCATCTACGAATTGCTGGTATATTTTGCTTTCTCGTTATTGTTTTTATTAAATTTTGATTCAGATTTTGGTTATTGCTACATTTTCATAATTATTGTGTTAATTTGAAACTACGAGTTGATTAATTTGAATTTGTAATGTTAAGCTCTTTACGTTTTTTAATTCTCTTGAAACGAGTTTACTAGGATTGTTGCTCTCTGAGTTCGTAAATGATTTTTGCTATAATATGTTAACAGGTAGGATATGAGTTTTGTTGTGTTTTTTATTGTTGAGTTGACTTCATTTTTGTAAAACAAGTTGTTCCGGCAAGATGTGGTACTAAATGTCTTAAACATGTAGTACGGCATCTTACAGAAGGTGATGTACCATATTTGGCATTCTTGGAGTGATGTATTTCCGTGTTTGATTGAAGAATTGGTTTATGTTACTTGTGCTCCAAGAAGCGTGTGATTCTATAAGCCTTTCTTTGTCGGTTTATATTTGCTATGTGTTGGAAATTATTTCCAAAATAGATTTGGGAAAAATATATTTTGTGCTTCAAGAAGATTGTTGCTAAATATATAGAAGATTTGATTCAAATATATTTTGTGCTTCTAGAAGATTGTTGTTGAAAATATATTTATGGACATCAAATATATTTTTGTATCGTCTGTTTCTTGAAGGAATATTTGATGCAAATATATTTTGGTCTGTTGAAGAAAAAGCTCAGCATGTGGATGGCTATTTAAGGAGGCTCGGACCCTAGTTTCAATTTGCAAAAATTATGATTAGAACAAATTATTAGATTTTCGTTTGTGAGTGTTTGTGTGTTATTTTGTACACCTCTCCTTCTACAAAAGTGTATAAAAGGTTTTTGAATTTTTTTTCTCTTGAGATTGTTTATTTTTTAATATTATTTGGATTAACAAAAAATCATTAAATTGTTCTTTATGTCAAAAAAATTATCTTGCATTGCTCTGTCTTTTTAGTGACACTAACACTAATTGCACTTGCAAAAGGCACAATAAGGGATACTAGGGTTAAGTATCGTATTCTAGGGTTTAGACTGATTATTGGATGCCTTGAGAGTGATCCCAAGGGTGATATTTATAGCCTTCTATTGGCCTGATTCGTGGTTACTTGGGCAACAAGTAACATGGGTGTTTTGGTCATTTGGGCGCGTTCTAGAGGCTTCTAGAAGCGGATAAAGGCGGCGTCCTGGGAAGGACGCGCCTTTAAGTTTTAGGGCCCTTTTGGAGGGCGCTGAGGCCTCTGAGAGGGTCTAAAAGCCCTTTTGAATGTCTTTTAAGTCTTCAGGAATATAATGATGGTTCACTAATGTTTTTATAATTACCTGCACACAAATTTTAGTTTTAAACATTATTATTGGTGAAAATGTTGTTGGGATTGTCATACACTTGCATTGGTCTGTCTTTTTGCTCAAGAGCTCAATTCCAATGTTTATGAATCTTTAAAGACAATTCATATGATTGTGTTTGGATGGAGGATTTAGGAGGAGAAGGGATGACAAGACTTACTTTTCCTTTTTATATCTCGGACACTATTTTTCTGAAAACTTAAAATCATAACATGATAAATGATTATATATACTTTAATAACACATTTGTCTTTAAAAAAAAAACATTTTATACTGGCACTAATTTAAAAAAGAAAAGTAAACCCTTAATTCAAACACACTTTATTTGTCAAAAAAAAAAATTCAAACACACTTTATATGTTCTATTCAAACACTTTAGGTATTAGATATTTAATATAAGGTAGAAACAAATGATAATATGAATTAGAATGAGGGGAATTCTCCTTTTTCTCTTTTCTCAAGTATTTGACGATATCTCTATTGCAATTGTTTTGTTAAAACTAACCAAGTCAAAGATTAATCATTTGAGCATATTTACGTCCATTCCTTTTCTGGTGCAAGTTGAGATATTTTAAGCTCTTAAACACAGTCACTTATGATCGAGGCGTGTCTGGTGTCCGACATGTGCGAGTGTCTGACACCGGCACATTTGACTACATTCAATTATGTCATTTTCTCATATTATTACTTGTGTCAGTGTCGTGTCTGAAGGCTTCAAACTTTTGGGATACTTAGTGATTTATATGTTTTTCTGTGATATTCGAAGACTGCATGCATTGGTCAACCTCGCCATAGCTATAAGTTAGTATTGTGACTTAGCGTTGTGTGCATATTGATTTACATTTGGTAAAATTATGAGCATAATCAAATTTTATGATAAATTCTTTATTGATTACATACTTTGCAGTGTACAATTTATTTAGTATGCATGTTGACGTTGTCACGTTCTCCCTGTGAAATATTAACACAATTATATTATTTAATAGGTGCAACATTTATTGTGTGCTTGGTTATCCAACGCAGACTAAGATTAAATTTATAATTTTTTTTCTTGCATTTGGTTCAAATGCTCAAGATGTTTGTAATAAAACTCTTATTGCTGATAATAAGATTGGACTGTTGTTGCAAAACCTTGGAGCTATGTTTCCAATAGCGCTATAACGCCACTATAGCGGTGTAACATCGTGGCGAGCCCCTCCCCTGCTACGCCATGTGCCCACAAAGCGTCATTGGCAATAGTTGTTTTAGCGGCGCGAATAGCGGTGGGATAGTGGGCACCATGGGGTTTTGTAGCCTTATATGACCGTTATTGTTGTTTTGGGAGAAAACTCACAGAAAACCTTGATTTTTTAAATTGTTTGAACCATTATTGTCGTTTTGTGGCCGCTGCTTCTTGTTTATTTCCTTCTTCTTCTTTTCGAGTTCCTTCTAGTCTTGCTCTACCATCCTTTGTTTCCTTCGAGCCAGTCTTCATCTGCCATCGGTACTCTGTTTCGTGTTCTTGTTGAGGTTTGTTTGCTACCCTCTTTGTTTCTATGTTATGCTTTGTTTTTGTTTTTAGTGTTCTTTGTTGCGCTTTGTTTTTTTTTCATTTTTCCTCGCAGTTTGTTGTTTTTTGTTCTCTTTTTGATAGTTTTTTTCCCTCTGTTTAAGCTTAGTTATGTTTCCCCTATTCTTGCTCCGTTCTATTTGCAATGGGAAAAAGGATGTTTTGGAGTTACATCAGGGTCGTTCCAATGAAATAGGAGACACGGTTCTATTTTTAAAATATGCCCTAGTAAAATCAAAACGCAATTCTTTTTGTGTAGCTAAGCTTCATTAAAAATTCAGAATCAGAAGAACTTTTAAACACGAAACAAAACAAAATAAAATTAAGTGAAAGAGAGTTGAAATTTACCTAACGGTGTCGTTTGGAATGTCACTCCTACGTCGTAGGAAAGGGGAAAACAAATGATTTATGCGAAAAAGAAATAATTGTTGTGATTCTTTCAATGAAATAGTTTTTCAAATTGACTGATTAAGTGATTATTCAAATTGATGGTGGTTTAATAGCATCAAATTTATGTCCAGGAAGTGAAACTAGAGTCTAGAAAAAACACATACATGTCCTGAAGAAAAAAAAAGTAACATATAATTTTTTAATTTAAGTGGGGTGGGTATTATAATTTTTTTTTAGGCCCATAGTTTTTAGAGGCTCGGTTCAGTAGTGCTTCTTGCACTCCCCAAGGTCCGGCCCTGAGTTACATGGTTTGCAAAAACATTCCTCGCTCTTCAAAGATTGTATAAACAAAAACACAACGTTAGAAAGGTTGTATCCTAATTGTGGTTGAACACAAAGACAGGAAGAAGAGGCTAAGGGAAAAAAAGGCATATGCTTTAGTTCTCATGAGCCATGACAGCATTTTGGAATGATGTTCTATACTCTATTTATGAATGGTTGCAACGAAATTGAGCAGGGGAAGATGATTTTGTCTATTCTCCTTAATTTTGATGGATTGTTATTTTGCTTACATTTAAAATTTGTTTTGCTGGGAATTTATGTTTACTTTGTACTTAGTTTTGGTCTTAACAATAACGGTCACCACGCTACAACATTTTTGGGGGTCGGTGCTACGCGCCACTATTTGAGATTGACAATGTAGCCTTGGAGGTCCAGAGATTCTAGAAGATGTGCAGTCTTGTTGGTGATAATGAGCTTCTCTTTGATTTTAGGGTTAATTGCAATGACCTCCCCTGAGTTCTCTTTAAATGACACAAAGACCCCCTCTATTTTTATAATAGACATCAACCTCCCTTAAATTCTCTTAAAATAGTTAGACACCTCCCTTTTTAATTTAACACCGTTAACAATCAGTTAACAAAAATCATTGTAAGGACCATCTTCCTCCACTAAACCATGAAATATTCCGGCCATTGTTGTAAGCTTTTCAAAGCTTTTTTTCCCCATTTATTTCAAATATCTTGTATCGTAGTTGAAACTACGTTCATTGAAGAATAAGCTAAGCCCCATAAAAACGCTGCAGAGTGCAGACCTCTTATTGCCATGTAAATCAACACATTCCCCACAAAAAAAATAAATCTACAACATCATATTAATTAGGTTTTTCTCATTTTTATCCCAAAAACGTGATTGCTAAAGAAAGTGTGAGCAGATGATCAGTATCAACTTGTGATAGGAACGGAGAAAATTTAGAAACACAAAATGAATCACAAGAAACACACCGCAGGAAATGAAAAGACACGAGAACCAAAAAATCTAATGCATTTAAGTATTGTAAGATGCTTTCATGGTGGAAGAGAGTGTGCCTGTTATCTGCTTGAAGGTAACTGAAAAGTTGTGAGATTAAGAATTTTTATTAACGGACCTAGACAGCCTTAACTGCAGGGGAGGTATTTGTCATGTGAAAAAATAGAGGGGGCGTGACTGACATATGCACAAAGTATAGGGGAGGTAAGTGTATTTTCCCCTTGATTTTAATACTCTTGGTTTTACATTTGCTTTGAGTTATCTGCACAATCTCTTAAATTTGTGGATTCTATTCTTGTTATTATATTTGTTGTAAATTCGTTTAAAATCACACCAATGAAAATATTTATGTGTGGAGCAAATTAATCAAGCAACCAAAATCAATGTGAATGACAATTATTAACACAAGCAAACGATAAAACAAAGAGAGAGAGAGAGAGAGAGAGAGAGAGAGAGAGAGAGAGAAGGAGAAAAAAAACACAAGAAAATTGTTTACAGTTCGGTCCAATACCGACCTACTCTGGGGGATAGAGCAGCTCTCCGTTCCACTACAATGATAAGTAATTTTACAAAAGATTCCAAAGGGTTACAAGAATCGGTCTTCCCGTGACCAAGTGACTCAATCCTAATAGTGATTGTTCAAAGTGAATCAATGGTGATTCAATCCCAACCCTAGTGTTTGTTGCCAACAAAATTCTCTACAAACCCTACTTTTGTTTTTTTTAGAGAAAACCCTACTTTTGTTGTTGACTTCTAATCCTTGTTTTTCTGCTCCCTTTCATCTCATACAGAACCTGAATTTGTAGAGAAATATAACCCTCAAAACCAATAAATACGTCGAAAATATGTTTATAATTTTCTCCTTCAGTGCAAAATTGTGCCCCGGTTTATAACCATCGTGCCTCAATTTTTACAAGACAGAGGTATCAAAACTGGGCCAAAATCGTGACCCGATTTTTCTAAATCGTGCCCCGATTTTGACAGATTTTCAATCCTCAATTTTGAGTCAATTTTAAAAATATTTGAAAAGCAAATTAAATTTGAAAATTATGAAGGAAGATCTTATTAAAAAAAATCTGAATGAAGATAGTTTCTCCTAGGTTATAAATGTAAATAAACTGATTCTACTAAATATCTGTAATGCAATTATTTTCGGATGTCCCTTTCTTGCTGAGCAAGTAATTGTAGTGCAACAATAAAAGTGAACATCAATACTTAATATGGAAAACTCTATAATACTATCAAGGAAAAAATCATAACAAATTCTAGAAAAATATTATTCCTCTATAAAAGAAAATGAGGTGGGTTAATATCACATGTCTGTCTGTATGCTTTAGAATATTACTACACTACGATTTTACTATATTTACTTAAATTAAATCGATCTGGCTGTCATAATGGGAAGTTTTTATATCCCACTCACATCATTCTTGCCATAATTCCTATATTGTGCATAGTACGGAAGTTTTCAAATCCCATAAAGACCTTGAAAGTTCTTAAAAAGTTAACAGCAAACTTAAGTCCAATAAAATTGAAACAATAAAGAAAAAAGTCTTAAAATTTAGGTTAAAGAAATTGAAAAGCATAATTAAAATTTAAGGTTTTCCCATTGTAGGGAATTATGGAACAAAGACTAGCCTCCTTGTTAAAATTTAAATCAAGCTCTTCTTGTCTCTTGAAACAAACTACAATTCTCTTTATTATTTCTAAATAAAAATACTAAACTATTGAATTAAACATGGAACTATATGATAAAAATACCATATTATTCCTTGAATAATTATAAAAATAATTATTAAATGTATTATTTTTCAATTACATTGTTTACTAAGTGGTATTTTAATCCCCTAATCCACCAATATATGGTACCCTGGTTGAAGGCAACCATTGATCCCCTGAAAGAAAATTGACAACCGTGAAGTTATTTGCCTCATCAGAATTTAACAGATGGTAGCCTGACCATTTCACTCTGTTTTTTTGTATTAGCTCCCAATCCATAATTTCTATACTCGGCGTAGTACAAAGTAACTAAATTTTGGGGGGATCCATCCCACTCTAGCCATCCTGCAGGGCTCAACACGTCACTTATGTTTGATCGCATGACAATGACCCTTGAATACGGATGCCATGGTCTACCGAAGAATGTTGATATTGAATTGATTCAAGGTAAAACGTCGGAATCTGCTAATATGCTGCAAAACTGAAATACAAAGCCAGTTGCTATTGTTGTTCCTAGTAATCCTGCTTGAGCTGTGATTGTGTTTTGTACCAACGCCCCCTTTTTTTACCAAAATTTGGCAATTTTGAAATATTGCACTTGCATAACCAAATATGAAGTCTACCGTGCCACTAATCGTACATTCTTTATAAAACTGACGATTCAGGTTGGCGCATAGACTATCCTGGTAACCATATATCCCAACTCTATAGAATACAGAAAATTCAGAATCAGATTTTAATGCCACTGCTTGGCCATTTGCTGGACCCGCGGCGTTCTTAAAAGATATATCTTGCGCCATGAACCCTTAACCAAGGACAGCTTCATAAAACAAGTAAAAGTAATTAGAATTGATTAGACCAGGACATGCAACTTCAATGGATATAAAGATTGGAATCTGTCCATTTCTAAAAAAAATGGAGTTCCATATAAAGTTTAGTTATTATATGTCACCAACTTTTGAAATATGAGTTTTAAATACACCAAAAACCTTAACAATAGAGCTCTAATTTATTTTTTTACAAAAGAAAAGATCCCTAATCAGTGGCTACATGCTCAATCCAATATTCCCATGTGTGTTTTTACTACCAATATAAGTGTCCTAGACAAAACATAAGAAAAATGAGGGAAAAATCTAGTAGAACATATTAAGAGTTTGCAGTAACCTTACTAAAGGTAGCCGAGTCATATGTGCATGCGTTCGACTTATTCCCACGACACCCCATGCTTCCGGTGATGATAGTAGACTGCATACCCTCTCCAATCAGCATGATAATCCACTTAACATCATTAATGAAAACTTTCTCCAAGTAAGCACCCTTCTTTATAAAAATGACATAGCGTTGCATGTTTCGATCGAGTGCTGCAAGTACTGCTTCCGTCACCGTTTTGTAATTCCCACTCCCATCTTGAGCAACAGTAACATTAGGGATAACATCCCCATTGGTGATTTCTATAATGAAAATGGACCAGATAAGTAAGAAAAAGATGATGGTGAGGAAGAAAAATGAAAATGGTGCTCTTTTTGAATGAGCCATTGAAATTATATGAAATTAAAGAGTATGTTATGCATTCATTCACAATTGACCCCCCCATATATATATATATATATATATATATATATATATATATATATATATATATATATATTTTATTTAGATCACGTTACTTTCAAATTTAAATTTGGCCACCAATGCAATATTACCTATATAAGATAAAATTCTTAGAATTGATTAAAAGAAATATTCTTTTTTACATTTAATCACACTAATGAAGTTTACATTTCAATTATAGAATTGTAAACTAATGCAAGACTTTCAATTAAGTTCATACTTCAATTATAGAATTGTAAACTAATGAAATACTCTCTATTTGAGATGATATTCATAATATAAACTAATGCAAGACTCCCTCTTAAGTTCACATTTCAATTATGGATTTTTAAATTAATGCAAGTTTTCCAATATCAAATAAAATTAAAACAAGAAGCCTGTACACAATAAACATATTTTTATATTTTATAGAAGCAATGATTTCATTTTACTTGTATCATTGAGTTCAGATTTAAAATTTGGGGTTCTAATAAAACAAGATAAATATTTTAAGCAATAATTTATTTTTTGACACATTTTTTTACACTTATAATTTATTTACACTCATATATACCATTGTTCTACAATTCGTATGCTAACTCATAAACTTTGGGTGAGTTATGTTTTTAGGTGTCAAATTCGTGTTAAATTGGAAATAACAAGGTTTTATTGCTAAAATCGGAATCGGGACCGAGTTTAAAAAAAATGTGTGGGCCACTTAAGTTATGTTTTATTGCTAAAAATGTGTTGTAAACTCGGTAAAATATGTGGGCCACTTAAGATTTTTTCTTTCTTTTACAAGAGGTGATAGATAGGTACAAGTGAAATAATAGAGCTCTAATTTTATTTTTAATAAACAAAAAAAGATCCCTAATCAATGGCTACATAACCAATCCAATTTTCCCATGTGTAACCTTTTTACTACCATTATTTATTTATTTTACATTTAATGACACTATGAAGTTCGCATTTCAATTATGGAATTGTACATTGATTCAAGACTCTCTATTTTAGATGGTATTCATAAAAAAGAAATTGTGTGCATAATATAAACTAATTCAAGACTCCTTGTTAAGTTCACATTTCAATTATGGAATGGTAAGCTAATGCAAGACTTCCAATATCAAATAAAATTACTACAAGAAGCTTGTACATAATATACATATCTTTATATTGATGATTTAAGCAATAATTTATTTTTTTACACTTGTAATTTATTTACACTTATATATACCATTGTTCTACAAATCGTATGCTAACTCGTAAACTTGGATGAGTTATGTTTTTAGGTGCCAAATTCGTGTTAAATCGGAAATAACAAGGTTTTATTGCTAAAATCGGGGATTTGGGACCGAGTTTAAGCGAGTTAACACGTTGTAAACTCGGTAAAATATGTGGGCCACTTAAGCTAATTTTCTTTCTTTTGCAAGAGGTGATAGATAGGTACAAGTGAAATAATAGAGATCTAATTTTATTTTTAATAAACAAAAAAATCCCTAATCAATGGCTACATAACCAATCCAATTTTCCCATGTGAAACATTTTTACTACCATTATTTAGTTATTTTACGTTTAATGACACTATGAAGTTCGTATTTCAATTATGGAATTGTACAATGATTCAAGACTCTCTATTTTAGATGATATTCATAAAAAGAAGTTGTGTGCATAATATAAACTAATGCAAGACTCCTTGTTAAGTTCACATTTCAATTATGGAATGGTAAGCTAATGCAAGACTTCCAATATCAAATAAAATTACTACAAGAAGCTTGTACATAATATACATATCATTATATTGATTTAAGCAATAATTTATTTTTTTACACATTTTTTTTACATTGTAATCTATTTAAACTTATATATGCCATTGTTCTACTAATCGCATGCTAACTCGTAAACTTGGCCGAGTGAAGGTTGGTTATTTTTCTAATAAGTGCTAGACTTCTATGGTTACAGACACAAATACTTTAGTTTTAGACATACTCACAACTAATAAAAAGTAAAATAGAAAATAATTATTTGTTTTATTAGTATTATTGATAATAATAATATTTTCTCATCTGCTTTTAATTATTTGAGTGTTTCTAAATCTAAAATATTTGTGTTTGTGATCATAGAAGTGTTTCTCTTCTAATCATTTACTGGAAAGATTAAGTAACTCAACACTCCACCTAAGAGTGTATATTCTAAATAAAAAAATAAATAGTTAACATGCACAAGTAAAATGGTCTTGCACTAATTTTATGATGCAACCGGAAAAAAAAATGGTCTTAACCTATGCGCAAATATCATATTATTTTGATCTAATTGTGAGATTTATTGATCAAATGGTGAATACTAACATGTACGTGATGTAAGATTTGTCTCACTTGTTCATCATATAACTGACACTATCTATAGTGATGGGTTGGAAAAAATCATCGGTTTTACCTACGGTTTACAACCTGTAGGTATACGCTGTAATGACATCTCATTATTTCTTATACCTACGGTTTAGTTCCCATCACTATAACCTTAGTGACAGTTATAAATCCAAAAGAAGAATGTAACTGTGTAGATTTTAGCGACAATGTTTACGTCTCTTCGATGCTAGTGTGATAATTCAATCTTTTATTCTAGGATATTATTCAGATCAGTATAATTTGTGTCATAACGGTACATAATAGACAAAGTTTTATTACAAACTAAAAAATTGAACAAAATCTGTCCAATTAATTTCTAAGTTTGCATCTTCAAGAACCACTTAGCTTCTAAGCTTTACCTGCAACATACGAAATATGCCCTATTAAATTGAATCGAGTAAAGGGAAAAACATTCTCTAAGTAGAAGTCGTTACAAGGTAACTAGTGTAGTTTCAGTTAGTGCGATCAAGTCCTAGAAATAAAAACGCATGTTTTTGAGTATGTGCTACTACAATAATTATGATGTAATGCAATGCCGTTTTTTAATTATAACACTAACTCTAGTTATTTGTGTTAAATGGGCTTGGATCTCAGCCAGCTTACCCAATTCCTAGATGCACCTATGCTGGCAGGGTTACATGTTCTCAAGTTTCTCAAAAACAATCCTGGTCAAAGGTTATTTTTCAGCTCATCCTCATCATTAACTTTGAAGGGGTTCTCACATTCAGATTGGGGAGCATGCCAAGACATTAGAAGATCCACCATTGGCTTCTGTTTCTTCCATGGTACCCCTCTCATAAGTTGAAAAAGTAAAAAGAAGTATGTGGTATCAAGATCTTCATCAAAAGCTGAATGCAGAGCACTTGCACAAGCTACATGTGAAGGACAATGGCTACTCTACCTATTGCATGATTTTCTCATAACTCACTTAACACCCATTATCTTATATTGTGATAATAAATTTGCACTACATATAGCTGCTAACCCTGTATTCCATGAGAGAACAAAGCACATAGAAACACCCATTGATTGTCATGTTGTTAGAGACAAAGTGCAGGCAGGACTAATTCACCTGATACCAGTATCCTCAAAAGAACAAGTTGCCGACATTTTTACTACACCCTGGGCCTTTCAACACTCTACTAAACAAGCTTGGAACAATCAACATCCATTCTAGCTTGAGGGGGACACTATTAAAGGATAATTAGCTTGGGATGTATTTGTTACTTGTGTAGCAAGCAACTGTGTGAAACTCAGCTAGCTTAAACTGTTGTAACTGAATTTATAGTTAGTTACAATAGTTAGTTATAGTTAGTTAGTACCTATAGTTGAGTTAGAGTTGTTAATTACACTCTATATAAAGCTATAGTGCTTCATTGTAATACTTAGATTTTGAGAATAATAAAATTCCTTCTTCTCACTTCATTTGTTTTCTTCAAATCTATGCACATTGCAAGCTTAACCTTAGCTTTCATGGAGTTTGAGATTACCTCTTTAACACTATCCTTAATATTTAAAATAATAGTGGTGATCCCAGTAATTTCAACAATACATATATTTGTCTGATTAGTCCTAGTGAATATAGACCTATCAGACAATTGAGCTAGCGGTGTTTATCTTAAAATATCACTAAACCTATTGCTAGCGGAATCAAAAGAATTCTCATGATTATAAAACCCTCTTCAAAGTGGATTTATCCCTAGTAGGCTTATAAGGGACGACGCTATTATAGCTTTTGAAGCTTTTCACACTCAAAACAAAATTAAAAAAAATTTGAGAGAGAGATTAACATACTACTAACATTTGTCATTAAACAAATAAAAAATAAAGAGCTCAATTGTAGGCAAAACGTTGACATGGTATAAACTTTAACCGACATACCAATGAATAGTCAATAATCAATAATGGTTTGTAGTTTGTACCAAACATCCAGCTTGTCTCTAAACTTCAATCAGAGTCAATATTATGAACATAAATAAATCACATCCAAAATTCCAAATATATGGAATAAGCCAACTTATTCCTTCCTTCATTCCAATCCCATAAATGTAAATGGTTATCTGATTAGTAATTACTAATTAGTAAAAAGAATCACTGTTGTTCTACCAAGAAGCTCTTCCAATGTGTTACTTTCTCTCCAACACTCTTACTTTGTTTGCATGATCCATTGATAAGTGAATAATAGTTCCATCACCTTGGACAGCCATGTTTGGAATAATGAGTTGTGGAGTGCTTTCCCTACTATAACCAACATGCATATGGTCATAATTTGTATAACAAGCATTGTAGCATTCCACATGAGCTGCATTGTTGGGGGCTTCACTGTTATTGCCATGGCCACTTCCTTTGTTGATTATTTTTTCATATGAATCTTTTACATTATTAATGGAATTACCATGTTGTCTAGGCTGTGTCTGGTAGAAGATCTTTGAAGCAACAAATTCTCCATCTCTTTCTTCTTCATTCATACCAAGATGGTATTGATGCATCACCCAATTAGTCTTCTCTGGTTTTCCTTCTTTGCAATAGTTGGTGTAGAGTACTAGTATCTTCTTAAATCCCTTCACAACACCATTGGAAAAAATTGCTCTAGTTTTCCCTGTTTTGTGCCATCTTGTTTCAATTCCTTCTTCATCAGTGTGAACCTTTCTTCTTTTCCTTGTTCCTGTTGTGTATGCTTTCGAAGGCCTATGAAAAAAGTGGCGAATTTGACCATCTTTGCTAACTCCTGCAATATTTTACGTAACAATTTATATCAACTTCTTGCATATTCCGTCTCTTTTAAAATAAGTGTCGTTTTTTTTTTCGATGTAATATTAGTTACATTTTTTTTATATACTTTTACATATTGTTTTTCTAATCTACTTCAAAATTAATATTGTCTACACCGTTTTCAAGTCAATATATTTCTCCGTACATTTTTGCCTACGACAATTTTGTAAAAATATAATATTCTTTTATTTATTTAAACTATGACATATTAACAATTATTTTATACGTGAAGAAGAATTTGTAAAGGAACTCATATGGTTAGATATGAGAATCAATGAACCATGCATAACACTATATGATGAACTTGGTGGAAATAGAGTAATTAAGGAATCAGTACTAAAAAATGAATTACTAATAGAGAAGGAAAAATAGTAAAATTTATCTGTCTCTTAATTCCTACAAACTTTAGAGGTTAATTTCACTTTTTCATCTCTAATATACCCAATTCACACCAAAAAAATAACAAATATATTTATATATCAATATCCTGATAAATTGCTATTTGTTTGTTCTTTGCAATGTACAAAAGAAATAGAATTCGGTGATACATTATTAATAGAAAGGAGTTTTTATTAGACTTGATCAATCAAACCAACAGTGTAAACATCCCGACACAAAAAAGGTACTTGCTTTCCAAAACTTGGGGAACAATTTTTAATTGTTTTTAACTTCATAAACAAAACCTAATGTTACAGTAACAAATCACTTAGGCGCAATTTCAAAATGCTAATTGATGTTTTGGAGTTAAATCTAAAAAAAAATATGTTTATTAGTTAGTTATATCATACAGTAAAACGTTTAAAAAGCCCCCATCAAAATAGGATGCCCCTATTGAGAGTTTGGTGGCCATTGCATTGCCAATTTAAGCATTCATTGGTTTCTTGTAACACACTTCAACATGTTGGTTATATGAAAGAGATGCCTGAAAAATACACGCTCTATAGGACTGGACATAAATTTTCTTTTTATCATGTTTTTCCACAATTCACAAAAAATAATCAAAAACTGAACACTAATTTATCTAATTCTCATAAGTTAGTAGAAAGGGCAAAACTCAACTCAACCCCAATTGACGAAGAATTTCCTTTGCTTGCAATTGCAAGGACTACTGCTATAATTTTTTAGATATAAATTTAGAGACCATAAATGTTATGTGGCCATGCTCAAACCGCCTTATAATTAAATTTATTTCAAATAAAAAATTAATATTTTAATTGTAAAACATTAATTAATTAATTTGATGCATGCGGTACCGTGCAGAACAAGATCGTGTTTCCCAATAATTGACACATGCAATGCATCAAACGGTATTCCAAATCTCTAAACTATTTTAATTAATCAAATAAATTAAATTAAATAGAAAAACCTGGTAGTTGTGCTGGATGTGTATAACAAATTCCATTCTCTCCTTGAAGCGTTGGTATGAACTCATCAATAAGTGGATGAAGCTTGCGAACATCAGAACTCACTTTTGCCTCCAAATGCTCTAGTATTTCTACATCATTTGGGTCAAATTTCACTCCAGCTGGTAACCCCGGCAATTCATTAACTCCACCCTATGTAACAAATCATCAAATTTACACACAAATTAATAAACTAAAGGAATTAATATTGGTGCATAAACAAACAAAATAAAACTAAAATCAAATTTAACCATAGAGTCGCAGAGATTCGACAAAGTTTTATGTTGGTTGTCATCAAGGTTAACATAACCCTCTCCTTTTAATCCTTGGCAGGATTTAAGATTAAACTAAATAAATAAAACAAATAAAACCATTGGTTAGTACGTACCTGATTTTTTGCTTCAATATTATGGCCGCATGAGGGGCATTCCATGGTTTGATTTTGATCAATTTCTTCATTGAGCTTTATGTTATCAGTGACATCAGAGTTGTTGTTATCTTTATCATTGTACCATGCCATAGTTCTTAATCTCTCTTATAATACTGGTCCCTAATAATAAAGCAAATTATGGAAAAAGGGTGAGAGATTGATTAAATATAGATGACAAAATATGAAGAAAAAAGAAAAAGGTAAAGCTATAGTTTGTATCTTTCGGGACACGTTACTACATGATATTTATTTAATCATATACCTGTGTGCTTACCCTTTACCTTAATTCTTCTTCTGTGTGTGTGTGTTATGATTCAATGATTGAACTTGTGTGCTTGTGATTTCCCAAACTGTGGTTGCTATTGCTCTCAGAGACAAAGGAAGAGAGAGGGTGTAGTTAGATATAGACGACAAAATAAAAGAAAATTAGGGAAATAACGAGGGGGTTCTATATATAGCAGGTTGCTTGTAGGTTACGTTTTGGCTATGCTCGTGTGGATACGTATCATCCAAGGAATACATGCGGCCTACCTAGTTTTTAATAATATCAATTTGCAAATACTTTTTTTTTAAGTAGTTGCAATTTAATTAATGAAAGGAATATTTAAAAGGGTACCATCTATATTAAAGTTTTATAAAAAAAAATAACAAAAAAGAAAAATTTACAATAATTGTACTTAATCGTAAAACCCTGTGTTAAGAAAAAGTGATGGTATGGTATCCATAAGAGTGGAAACGGGGCTACCTGATTCTTCTTAATCAGGACGTTTTGCCAGCAATGTATGTGCGTGTGCAAAAGTTGAGTATAAAATACATAAATATCTTATTTGAAAATTTTTGTTTTAAATATATTCTAAAATAAGATATTATTTTAATTTATAATTTATATTTCTGTTTAAAATATTTTTTAGGATTTATTTTTTATTTAAATATATGAAAAACATTTGATTTAAATATATTCTAAGATAAGATATTATTTTAATTTATAATTTACATTTCTGTTTAGAATATTTTTTTAGGATTTATTTTTTATTTAAATATATGATTTAAAATATAAATTATAAACAGAAATTTTTTTCATATAAAAATATAAATATAAATATAAACAAATTTTCTCCATATAAATATAAGTTTTCTCCATGTAAAAATTATTTCATATAATTTTCGCAATACAAACATAAACACACTAAAAGCCCCATCGGTGATATCACGGGCCAATAGTCATATTAAAGATGCATGTGGAAGCCGAATCAAACTTTTCAAAGGTCGTTGATTAAATCGATTGGGGTGCCTGCAAACACTCTGATGATCACGTAAGTGTTATGTATGTGAGGTTTTTAGGGTTAGAAAATAGTGTACTTAGTCTTGAGCCATAAGCTAGGCTTTGTAGTGAGAGGATTAGTCTTTTAGAACCCCAAAACCCTAATTAGATTCAAACAATTGTCTTAATAGATAGTTGTTGTAGATAGATCATGATGTGATTCTTATAAGACGGTCTTGATTTAATCAGCGACCTTGCTTTAGTGTGCCTCTTGGATGAATCCATGTTCCGGTCCGACCTATAACTAGTGACATATGGTGACTCAAAATCCGGACAATTTTGGAAAAACAAATCAAAAAGTTGATCCGATCTAGATGATTTCACAAATGAACATTCTTAAATACATTCAATAATATTCGTTTTTTATGGATTTTTTTATTTTATTTTTAAAATCAATTTATTATTTTAACTTTGATCCATTTTTATTTATAAAAATTTGTATCAATTTGAATACAAACACTCTCGATCCAATGGGTTCAACTCATTCAAAATTGGTTTCTGCTCTTCCCCCAACACATTTAGCTCCCGCCCAGCTATTTAGACAATTATACCCCTGCTTGAGTTAATTCACGCAGGTGTTATATCCAACACGAGGTAACTCAAGCAGGGCATTTTAGCCCGCCTGAGTTAACTCACCTAGTTTTAAGAAGCAATTGTGTGCAAATCTATTTGCAATGTCTCCCAGACTTTGTTCTTTGGGCTTAAGAGTTCATCAGGCTTCCCTTCATGTTTGATTAGTGGTATAGCCGTCAAAGGACTAAGGAATCATCAAATATAGAAAAAGAATTGCTTCATTAGTCCCTCAAATTAACTTACCAATAAAGTACTCTACTAGTCTTTAGTCCCCACTACCTTCTCTTTTCCTGTTGACTGTAAACCACAGTTTTAAAATTTGTATTGCATGTTGCTGAATACGTGTAATGTTGATTGCATAACACGTAAAAGTAAGAAAACTAGAATCAGATGAAGGAGTAAATGATCATACTGTTTCTGTTGCTATAGTTTCTAATTTTATCTTATCAAAATTACAAAATGTTGTTCCCAAAACGTGATTTATGCTTGTGAAAGTTTATGCTTTTAACTCACGTAACGATAGTTAAGTAGCGCAATATTTAACATTTGGATTACTTAACTAACGCATGAGTATTTTCGGCAAGGGTACAGGGCGCGAGTGTTTTATGCCGGGGAAGAGCAGAAATCTTCAAAATTCATGCAAAAGATGTTGTAATACTCAAAGACTTTGTGGTTAGATTTAGAAGATTGATGGGTTTCATGTTGGCCCATGGGTTTTATATTGGCCCTAATTTTGTTGTAATAATTTTATTCGCAATTGAGACTCATTAATCTGCTTCCCTATAATTCTGGATTGAAATTGTGATTGTGTCGTTGTCATACTAGCTTAGGGAGCACGAATGTACTAAATCAAGCAAACAAAAAATATCAATTAAAATTAAAAAAATAAAAAGAAGAGAAGTTAAGATATGGTACACGAAACTTGGGTTCCAAGCTTAAGTCATCGACGTTTCCTTGTTGATTGGATAAACAAGTGGTGGTCAAGTTGGAGGGATGTTTTTGTCATGAGGAATGCTAACAATACATATTTTAACACACACTTTTCAAAGCACTCTCTTTGATTGGTTAAAATTTACATGGTCCCACCAAATCATATGGGTCCCGTATAAATTTAGTGGGTCTCATGTGAATTTTAACCAATCAAAGAGAGTGTGTTGAAAAATGTGTGTTAAAATGTGTCGTTAGCATTTCTCTTTTGTCATTTCAAGTTGAAACAAAAATGGTTTTCAAATGATAGTAGTGGTTAGGATTGACGGCTTCAAAGAAGATAGAATAGACTCGCATGCATACAAACATAACCCTTCTTTATGAGTTTTTTGCGTGGCATTCGTCAACACGTCTTTGTGAGCTTCTGTGAGAAGCCACACAACGAAGCTTAGGCATTAAGCTTCTGCCTTTTCTTTTTTTTTTGTTGTTGACAAGTTTGTCTCATTCCCTCCTTAAAAAAAAAGTTTGTCTCATTCCCTGGTATGTATTGTACGTATTAGTACAAGGGATAAATGTCAGACTTGAAAACGAGAAATTACGATTGCAAGAGAAAAACAATTTGGTAAGTAGTGATTTTGTAAGCTTGGGGTTTATGGGCTCAATTTGCGGCTGTCGGCAAATCCACACTTTCATATTGTTACATTTAACGGTTTGATTAAGTTTAGACGATTCAAATTTAAACTCGGTGTTTTTAAATTATAAATTAAAATTAATATATTTAGACTTAGACTGTCTAATTAAAATAGACAATCATTGATATCCCGACCGACCGTTTGTGGAAATGTTTTGACCTATGAAGCACGAACACGCCGACACCAATAATAATTTAAAAAAATAGAATAATTTAATGTAATCATATGTGTCGATATTGTACACCGATGTGTGTCAGTGTATCATAGGCTTTTACTATTGAGGATAAAGGAGGAGAAGAAAAGAAGGAGGCTAGTAGTTTCCATCTTGTAAGAGACATTTTTTTCTTCATTGGATCAAAATCCTCCAATATAGTGGAACTAAAAGTGCGTTGATGGAGGTCTCTAATGAATATTGAATAAAATTTTAAAATCATCAGTACTTCTCTTGATGATACTTTGAAAAACAAAATAAAATTACTCATTGATATTTTCATCTTATTCCCTTCAAAATCACTCTTCCAAAATATTGAAGCATTTATCTATCTTTACGCATCTCTAATTCCCTCCAAAGTTGTCTCCTCTTTTTTCCTTTTATACTTCTATAAAAAGTTTCAGAGAAATGATATTTGAACAACCATTTTGTGACAACTTTTTCTCTCGTATTCACATTGTGTTTTTACTTTCTCTCTACTATTGTTTTAGTTTTTGTATCAATACTCATATTTCTTTGTATATTTAGGTTGTTCCACAAGTTGTCAACAAAAGTGGTTGTTCAAATAACACTCCTAAAGTTTTAAGGTGTACAATGATCAAAAATATACATCATATGATGTTAAATTAAAGTGAATAGAATAATAATATATGTACAACTATATTGTATCAATTTTTGGACATCTTTTTTCTTCTATTTATTTATTGGTAAAAAAAACAATAGAGAAAAAGAGAGGGGAGGTAGGAACAATACGAAACAGAAAGAGTTGTTTAAAGTTTTCCCAAAATAATTGTACGAAAATAAAAAAAATTACAAAAGGATACAAATAGCATTTCTCAAGTGAATAATAGTACTATTTTCATTCCTTTATTATGAATATGGATAGAAATGTAAATGAGCTAAGATATTAATCAAGAACTATTCATACCCGGTTTGTTATATTTTCAGCCAAGCTCGTTTGTTAAACTAATAAACAAACTTAAGCTTAATATTATACTCGATTAATTAAATGAGCTAATTTCAAACCACACAGATTCATAAATAACTCGATTATGTGTAGATTTCTGCTCTTTCCCCTGCACTTTTCGCTCGCATTCAGCCAAACTGACCAAAATACATCTGCGCTAGTTAACTAATGCATGTGTAAATTAACAATGACTTAATTTTACATATGTGTGACTTAGGCCACGCCGCATGAGTTAACTCATGCAGGTGTTACACCCTACATGAGTTAACTCACGCTAGTTTATTTGTCAGGTTCCATAAATTGTACAAGTTTATTTGCCCTTTTGAACGAGTGTAATAGCCTATGGTTCACTTAGGACTCGAAGAAGCACTTTCTAGTATATCAAATCATAATAACTTTGACGTGGATGGCATCTCAAGGGAATTAGTTGATTCCATTGAGTACATTCATGAGTTTGATGAGCATGCACTTCAGAGCTATGTCATCTCGGGAGAAGAAACCTTGTACCAGTTGTCAGCCTTGCCTGCTGGTTGCATACCAGGTATTTGTTCAATAAGCTTAGCTGTCTTTGAAACCCCATTGATAAAAATATGTCTTGAAAGTTATGTTTTTAATAGGGCACTTGACTTTGGAAACAAATAAACTAACATGAGTTAACTCACGTGGGGTGTAACACCTGCGTGAGTTAACTCATGCGGTGTAATTTAACTAACGCATAAATTTACATTTGCGTTAGTTAACTAACGCATGGGCATTTTGGGTAAAGCTGCTGGGTGGGAGCAAAATGTGTTGGGGGAAGAGCAGAAATCTTATGTGTGTGTATGTAAAAGGTTATAACTTCTAGGCCCAATGGCGAATACAAATAGAGTAATGATATTTGAACAACTTTTTTTTATACAACTTTTGGGACAACCTTGTTGTTCTCTCTTTTTATTGGTCAAACACAATAGAGAAAGAAAAAGAAAGAGAGAGAATAAAAATATAATGTGAGTATGAGAAAGAAAGTTGTCCAAAAGTTATACCAAAATGGTTGTACAAATATCATTTCTCATACAGATATTAGTCTTATAGAAATATGTTAACTTTATTTAGACTTGATAATGTTCACATTAATTTTGAGTTCTTTCATGGTAGTCAAGATCAAGAAAAATGTACTTAACTAAAAAAAATGAAAATATAAATGCCATAGCCCAACCAAAATTTAACTTTTTAACAAATCAAACACGAACTTTTATCTACAAATCAAACTCGAGCTTTAATATATTTGGCTCGACTCAATTTCACCCAAACCATAAATTATAGTTTAGGAAAAATTAGAATTTCCTCACAATGAACATGTAGTATGCATTTTAGTTTGGCTAGAAATGGCCGTTATTGTTGTTGATCGTCGCAATGAATTCTTGGTTAGTTGATATGCTTCCATGTTCAGCGTCGGTTAGGTTCACTCTCAAGTCTTCAAGGGTTCTGGTTCTTTTAGACTCATCTATAGTTTGATGCTCATGATCGTTCGCGTGCCACACTTTTTCACAATTTTGTTTCGAGTCCGTATTTGGGTTTCTTTGGTTGTGCTTATGGTGCGTGTATGTTCGCTTGTTGGCTCTTAATCCCTTTTGGGTTGGTCTGTGAAACCCTTTTGGCTTGTTTTCAACACATTTTTGTGGTGATTTTTATTTTTGCTTCAAGCTCATGTTTTATCCCCCCACCCCAATCTTTTGTAATTTTATTTTTATTTTTAATATATCAAGGATGCCGTAGATGGTTCACTATCTCCTCCACATTTCCCTTAAAAAAAGTATGTCATAAATTTTCAACTTACCGTGAACAAATGCAAAAACAAAACAGAGTTCATTGACTTGAAGATTTACGGTAGATATACGCACAACACTTGGAATGTCAATGGGTATCCACGAGCACAAATATAGTGACTTATGTGGTAAGTTTGTAGGTGACCACAACGGATGAAACACATCCTTTCAAATTGTGCATGGAGTAATGTCATTTGGTAGATACAATTTTATTTATGAGATACATTAACAGCACACTCTATATTTGGTTAAGATCTGATTTTATGAATGAGATGCATTAACAACGTACCTTGTATTTGCAACATAATCAAGTAAAAGATGAATTAATTAGGCATTTCATTTCATAATAAGCATAACAGCGTACTTTATAGTATTTGGTTAAGTCTGAACTTGGGTGAAATTTAATGTTTGTAATGGTACTTAAAAGGTTTGGTCCAACTATCCCAGTACCAAGGTCTATCAAGAGCAAGATAAGAACGCCCAAAAAACGGGTCTAGACAAGGTATATCGAGATGGACACTTACATCAAAAGAATCCTTAATCACTTCGTCAGAAGAGGAATTACATCAAAGCAATGTGCAAGACATGCTAGCAAGCTAAACGACCACCTCGTTCAACCTCGTATATTATCAACACGTCGTCTACTCGCTCCACCGTACAATTTATTTCCAGGCTATTTAGTTGGCATGTGTTTAGTCTCTTTAAAAATATTAGAATAATCTTTTCTTTTTTTTGTTCGAAAGGAATCATCAAAGCAGCAAATTAGTGATTGAATTAAATTAAAGGTGTGGTGGTGACTCAAAATTAAGTTCTCAAACTTTGTCTAAATTGAATCAGTGGTGGCTTATTCCTATAAGTTGTCTTGACTTAAATAGTCTTGATATGTTTTGGCCACTGTGTATCGTTTTAGTGGTTTTCGATTTGGTCTTGTAATGTAATTTTGACGGTTGTTTAATTTAGACATGTCTTGTGTTAGAATAGTTTTTTAATCTAATACAAGTTACTTTGACTTCTTTAAGGAATGTGTGTCGTCTACCTATTCTACCACTAACCGCAAATATTTAATTATATCGATATATGTTGAGCTCTTAAAATCAACCACTTTGTATGACTACGTTATCATAAGCTTGATAAACAAGAAAGCAAAAAAGACTAACATATTACATATACACACAAGCTTAATGAAAACGAAGTAATTTGAAAAATAAAACGAAGGTCACTTTCATCATCAAAAGGGAAGGATTTCCACCCCACACGAAACCACAAATCAATATTCACCGTCCTAAGGACAACGGCACCGCTCCATCTTTCTATTCCAAAATTCCACACCAAAATGATTCTCTCATTTGTCAACCTCTCACAACTAGGGGATAAGGCCCCTCCCTCATGAAAATCTTCCACTTACCTCACCAATTACTACCATCCATTCAATGTCAAATTCACCTAATTTTTGTCACTCTTTTTCATAAGTTAATTTCATTTTTATTTCTATATACTTCTTTCTTCTGTTCCAAAATACAAGTAAAACTTGACCAACAAAAATTAACCTATTTAATTCAAAATTTATACCAAATACATCAACTTGACGAGATAATTTTGTTTGAAGTATAATCGAATCATAAATATGAGCACTTTTTACTACAAATTATAAGGCAAATGTTAACTTGTACCCTCAAAAACACATGTTAAGGAACTCATTATAGAAATATATGTATTAAAAGTCGTGCATTCAACTTCTAAAAGTTGACATATTATGTTTTCCAATGCAAAGTTGCTCTTTTTAGATTGTTTAACATGTGCCCTAAGGACAGAAGTTAACATTACCCAAATTATAAATATAGACAAAATAATTATAAAAATTACAAGTCCCTTCACATGAAAATTATCATGTAAAATATAGACAATTCTATGTAGATCATCTTAATATGTAATCCACCATGAATCAATGTATAAAAATCGTTTGAAACACTAACTACACTTGAAATTGACCTAGAAGTAGAAACTTTTGTACAAAATTGAAGACCATTGCTCAATCAATTTGATAAGAGGCACACTTCTATCTCTAAATCATTCAAAATGTTCACCACATGGTTCACACAAGGTCTACATTTCCTTGAATTACCAACACAGGCTGAAGCAACTTTTGCTAATCTAACAATAGCATTCATATTAGAAGGAATAATCAACCTAGGATCTAAAACTTCACTAAATCTCATATCCTTAATCAAAGGCAAAGCCCATTTCACCAATAATCCACCCTCACATCCTCTTCCACTTAAAAGCTCCAACAAAACCACTCCCAACCCATAGACATCACTTTCCTTACAAACACCACCACCCCTAATTCCTTCATTCCAATATTCATCATCTACATAGCCAATTAACCCTCTCTTTTCTAAACCCCCCAAAAAACTAAGTCCATAATCAGAAATTTTAGCACAAAAATTAACATCAATAAGAACATTAGAAGACTTAACACAACCATGTATAATATTTGGTGCTACCACTTCATGAAGATATTGTAGCCCTTTAGCTACTCCAGCTGCAATCTTAAACCTCTTGTTCCAATCCAAAAGTGAAGAAGAACCACCATCATGATTTACATGCAAGTAAAATTCCAAATTCACCATTGGAACAAACTCCATCAATATAACTCTTTCACCTGATTACGAGAGAATATGAATTTCATCGAGGGATACATAATAAGACTTATATAGTCAACGAGAACCGAGAAAAACAACTGATTAGTATAACTAACTTTTATATCGAATACCTGGTGCTTCTGAGAATCCTATTATGGGAACAACGTTAGGGTGTTGAGCTAAAGAGAGCCATTTCATCACAGATGAGAAACCAAATCCTGCGTTGCTTAACACAAGAACAGAATGAATGCGTTTCACAGCTACAAGCTCTTCATTTTCGAGTTTTCCAGCATAAACTGTTCCTAAACGACCTTTTCCAATGATTCTCCTATGGTTGAAGCCATTTGTAGCAATATCAATAACTGTTAAAGGGTATGCACGAGCACTGTGTTTCAGTGGAAGTGTTTCTTCTGATTCAACTGGTTTCTTTTTGCAAGCAAAAAAGAGGAAAATACCAAGAATTATGAGAGATATTGATAGAATTGCCATGACTATGTCATAAGCAATATGTTCCCCAAGGTTCATTTTTATTTTTAATATTTTCAAAAGAAATGAATGAGAAAAAGGTGGAAGATTTATTTGGAAACTGAGTTATGGTATATACATATGACTTTGTTGGTGGGATATGAAAGTGTTGGATGGATGGTAAGTTAAAACTTGAAAGAGAAAAAAGAGAGCTTATGTTTGACAAAAGGGTGTGGATTGGTGAGATTAGTTGTGGTGGTTCATTGTTGGCAGCTCAGACTATGTTTTTATACTAGGATGTCTTAAGGTGACATGCAAGACTCTTTTGATATCCATTTGTTGATTGACAAACAACCTATCTCCTTTTATGTGAAGACTTATATCTCATACAAATAAGATCAATATTTAAAAATCAAATAAGAGAGCTAATCATAGATGAAATCTTTGGATTATGATTCAATCATTTCAACCGTGATTAAATTAAATGACAAAATAATCAAATAAGAAGAAAAAAAATCAGTTGAACCAACGATGAATTGTAGTTCAATAGATTTAACCTCGATTCAGTTATACTAGAGTTTATTTGGAATCAAATCAATAAAATAACGAGCAGTTTCTAATTCAATCGTTTGAACCGGTTGTTTTAGCTCGATTTTTAAAACATGGATAGGACCATGTAAAAGAAATGCTTTCTCACTAGAATTTTTCGCCCCACATGGCTACATATTCAATACTCATTCAAACTTAAGACATATGATTAAACCAAATGAGAATTGTATCATACCACTCAAACACTATATGTGACACATATGACATAACCAATACTATTCACATTAAAATAAATGTGTTCATATGCACACCTAGTGGTTCCATTAGAACATTTGTTACATTACGGTTCCTTTGATTCAGCAAATTAAATTAAGTGAATCTGAGGAAACCTTGGTCCATCAAATATTAATTAACAATTGGTGTGTCCACTATTTGTAGATGTCTTGTTTGTACTGATGTAGGATTAGAGCAACATCTGGTTTTAAAGTAATACAAATATATTGATCTAAGAGTTATGGATTCATAGGGTACAAGCATTTGGTTACGACAACCTAATAGTTTTTTTTAAGATCACCAATTGATAGTGTCTGTGTCAGCAATGCCGGTGAAACACTCCATCTTGCTGGATTATGTGATTTTTTAATATATAAGACTATTCTTCCCAAAATGGTTGTTTGCGTCTAATTTTTTTATCTTCCTCTCTTTTTTCAGTTTTCCATTATTGTACTTTTTTTTTCCTTCACATTTTCTTGAGTATTTTGTGCACAAACTTCATATGTGGGCTTGGAATATTTATTAATCATTCCACCGCTTCTTTTTTTTACTTAAATAATACTAAAAATTAATATTCAACTCTAATATATCATATTTCTTCATCTTGTCACCTTCATAAACAAAAATACAAATACAAATTAATATTATAATAATCTCGTGATTCATTCGACATTCCTTATCATACGGATAAATGTCTCTGCCTTGTAAAAAAAAATATCTAATTTCTAATATAAATTAAGATTTGATGCAAAATCTTATAAACGCAAATTTCTTACTACAGTACTGTGAATTTAGACGATCCCTTTCACGGAGGCAACATCATACTTCTTTTCTTGTAATATTGATAGCATTTTTTGGGTATTCCGGTGGAAGCAAATCCAAGAAGGTATTCGATGTGGACTCACACCGGTAATAAAATTAATGAAGACGACTTTCAAGTTGGAACAGTTGTTATTTTTCTATTGGAGGAAGGGTAATGTTGATAAATTCGGTGTTGATTATTATTTTTGTCATCTTGTGTATGAATAAATTTTCTTATTAAAAAAAACAAGAATAAATTTTCTTATTAAAAAAAAAAAAAAAAAAATTTAAATAAAAAAGAAAAAAAAAAAAAAAAAAAAAAAAAAAAAAATAAAAGGAAAAAAAAAAAAGAAAAAAAA
>Ga0228711_1000255_pt1 | contig 57182 bp, 17 predicted proteins | sample MedpolnodulmetaG_2_FD_177996 | JGI IMG/M metagenome (GOLD analysis project Ga0228711, IMG submission 177996) | Root nodule microbial communities from Medicago polymorpha collected in Santa Monica, California, United States - brown nodules | ecosystem: Host-associated > Plants > Roots > Nodule... | reverse complement strand
TTATTTTCATGTGTAGTTTACATTATGTCAGGATTTTTTACTCATTCACTTGGGCCTTTTATTCTTTTTAAAATATGTTATTCATCCCTCGCTAGCGTAATACCATTTAAATATAAAACAGAGCCTGCACTCGAATAATGCTAGTGATGGATGAATCACATATTCAGGCAACATCACCATTAGCATTTGTTAGCTGCTTATCTTTCAAAACAGCACCTTGACATATTTGTAACTGCCATAGTTGTAAGGCTTCCTATTATATTATCATCGTGATTTTATTTATATCACACTTTTGAAAACTTTCCTCCCATTTCTTTAGTACTGGATTGAGGTGAGTTTGTCATAAAGAAGTTTGGTGTGAGTTGATAATTCTTGGTATACAAAAGCTGATTTATGTGGTAAATTGTTACTATAAGGCATAAGTATATCAATATTGACTAAGGGCCTATTCTTCCATGCAAAGAGTATAGCTTATCACAAATATACGTTTCAATTGTTTCAATAATTTATCTGTGACTCTATGTACTTTTGTAGTTTTTTTATAGCCCGACTTAACAAAAATGCCGTTACCGATTATGGTTCCTTTTAACCTAGATCTAGGATCATTTTCAAACAACTTACAAGCATTATGATTTGTTCTTTTCCCTATTGTCAAATAGTGGCTGTTGCATACTGAAATTTATACATATCGCTATTATTTTGTGATAGACATATAGTACAAAGCGTTGTCAAATAGTGGCTATAGCTGCACTGTAGCTTAGCAGAATTTGAACAAACTGCTATTTTCCGTGTTCTGCGATTGACAATAATGGTTCTTTTCTAATCTAGGTTAGTAGAAGCAACTAATTGATGCAATACTAATGTTTACCGATTTTTGTGAAATATGTGATGTTAATATTATTACAAGAATTCTTGTATTTGAGTGATTCCTGTATATAGCCAACCTCAACTTTTTGGAAAAAAGCTTTGTTGGTTGTTGTTTTATTCTCTACATTATTTTATACCTTTTATTTGGCAGGAAGCGTGCAGAGAGTGATACTTCTGTTCCCGATGCTGCAGAAAAAGCTGAAAAATTTGCTCAAAGGTGATTCTTCTTATCTTATTTCTTCTACATTGTAGTTTGTTGTATAGAATTTTCAAATGACATCTTTGGTTTTTGCATTCCCTGAAATAGGTATGCTGATATACTTGAAGATTTCAAGAAAGATCCCGAAAGTCATGGCGGTCCACCTGATTGCATTGTATGTTCTATACTATTTCTGGCATTATACCATAATAGTTTGATGATGTGTCTAATTACCTTCTTTGTTTTTTCTTTTTTAACTTTTTGGCTTGGCAATTCGCTAGGTCCTATGCAGACTTCGTGAGCTAATACTTAGAGAATTGGGATTCCAGGATATCTTTAAAAAAGTCAAGGTAAGTTTATCTGCAATTTGGGATCCTATTTGTTATTGCTATACAGCCATAGATAATAAAATGTTGAACATTGTTGTCAAATAGCGGCTAGTGTTGTTAAATTACGGCTATATCAACACTATATCATAGATGAACTTGAACAAATCACTATTATTCCATGATATACTTGGCACAAAATATTGTGATATTGTGGCGCTATAGCACCGTTGCCAGGGGTGCAGGGAGAGGGGGGATAGACAGATGCCATGGTCCCCCCAAGTTTTATAATTTAAGAGTTACATAGTCAATTACTTTATGGCCCCATGATCATTGGTTAATTACTAAGCAATGTTTGAATGAAAATAGTTGATAGTACGAAAGGCATATTGCGCGAGTGCGATGTGTGCCAGAAGGTGTTGATACATGGTGGTTACTAGTAGGCTAATGAGAGATGAAATTTGAGGAGGAGTAGTAGAGTAGGAATTTTGATTCCTTTTTGTTGTGAGCATTAAAAAAAGGCCTAAAAAAATCAGCAAACTACTATGCAAAACTGTTGTTTCATTCTGTAGCATCCAAAATATGCTGTGTAAATATCTGGGTTTTGCTTAGCGTCCCCCTAAATTTTGATTCATGACTCCGCCGCTGACTTGAACAAATTGCTATTTTTTGCGATCCTCATTGACAACGCTGATTGCAAAACTATTGTTTTGCGAATATTCTATTTAGTACAAAGTGTTGTCAAATAGCGGTTATAAGTTATAATGGTGTTGTAACATTGTAGCGTAGTTGAATTTGAAGAAATTGCTATTTTATGCGATTTGCAATTGACAACACTGATGTTGAAGAAAAGTGTGTGTCTATCTGATTGTTGTGGTTGAAGTGTATAACATCTTTCATGGATATAGAGGAAAAAATAATGAATTGTTTTCAGGATTAGTTGATTGAGAACGTCTACATTTACCAACAAAAGTAGTGCGAAATTCAACATATCTTGTTGTCAATTTCATTAAGAGAGAGCTGTGTTGTATAAATCACATTATCAATTAACCATGTAGTTTAATTTTTGTTGAGATACTAATTGCTTTTCTGATTGAATGCTATAGGATGAAGAAAATGCAAAAGCCATTTCCCTGTTTGAGAATGTTGTTCGTGTTAATGATGCCATTGAAGATGAAGTCAAGCGAATTGAGAATCTAGTTAGGGGAATTTTTGCAGGAAACATATTTGATCTTGGTTCTGCTCAGGTAGAATGATTTACTATGCGTTCTTTTAATAACTTCTGGATAAATAAAATTAAGATTAATGTTTTGCTATTTGTTACAATTACAATATGTAGAAAGAAATAGGGTGAATGCTGTTATGTTTTATTCATCAGTCAATAGACTGCCTATTTAGAGAGACCACAATAGAGAATAATTCTTGATGAGAATTTTAAGAAATAAAAATAATGAGACAATAAATAGGAAGATATGCATTCACTAAAAGAATCATGTGGATTCTTCTAGAAAACTCACGGGTTCCAACACCCCCCTTAAGTTGGTGCATAGATATCTATCATGCCCATCTTGCTTATCAAATGCTCAACGATGTGTCTTGCCAAGCTTTTGGTTAAAATATCCACAGTTTGTTTGCTATAGGGCACCAAAGATAGACATATGATTTCGGCGTCTAACTTCTTTATGAAATGATGGCCAATCTCAATATGCTTGGTTAAAATATCCACAGTTTGATTGCTATGGGCTATGCTAATGACAACTTTACTGTCAAAATATAACTTCAATAGTAGCTCAGTTTTCATCTTAAGTTCCTCCAGGACTCTTTGGATCCATAATCCTTCACAAAGACCCTGATCCATAATCGTAACAGCCATAACATAACGTCATCATCATTAGTCGAAACTAAAAGATTCAAAGCAGGAACTTATTGGTTTGGAAATATGGGTTGGACCTAACTAAACCTTACAAAACCGGTTTGTAAGATGAGGACTGGCCCCACTTATAAACACTTGTTCAAACCATATCTCTTCCAACATGAGACTCTTAACACCCCATCACGTCCATGACCGGATCTGGAGCATGACCCGAGTGGCCTTATAGCAGATGACCTATCGAATCTTGGATATACTTTGATACCATCTTAGAATTTGGGTTGGCATAACTCCACCTTATAAAACCGACTTTGTAAGGTGAGGGATGCCTCTCTTTATTAGCTCTAGTCACCTTATCTTTAATCTAGGCGAGACTTTGTTTTTCCAATACTTTTTTCTTTTTATATTTTGAAGTCAAATAAAAGTACACACTTACAACAACAACAACAACCAAACATTATCCAACTAAACGGGGTTGGCTAAAAATACACACTTATTATTTCAAATTATTTCATATGTCGTTGGACATCTAGAGCGCCCGAGTGGTGTGATAGTGGAAACCATATAGCGGGTGGTCTAACATATCTTGGATAGGCTCTGATACCATCTTAGAATTTGGGTTCGGCCTAACTCAACGTTATAAAACCGGATGGTAAGGTGAGGGGTGCCTCTCTTAATAAACTCTAGTCTGACCTTATTTTTAATCTAGTGAGACTTTGTTTTTCCAATACAATTTTCTTTATTTTTTTTTTAAGACAAATAAAAGCACCCACTTCTTATTTCAAATTATTTCACATGCCATTACAACTAAGGCTAGTAATAAGCATCATCATATTGGAAATAGTTGTCTCAATGGAGGATGCACACTACTACTACTACTACTACTACTACTACTACTACTACTGTCAAACAATTGTATTTATGTCATGAGGGGTTGTTTTATGTGGCACGACTTTAAAGCTTTTCAAAACATCTATAAGAGATCAATATTCGGCTTGATTTTCAGAGCCAACTGAAAATAGGCTGGTTGTGTAAATGTGTTAAGGGAGCATGTTCCATGCTTAATCTACTCTTTCTCCCAAAAACCTTTATCATTTCCATATACTACGCCGGGTCGGGTTATGGCTGAGACACGTTAGTGGGCCACAACCCGCGTACAATAAACTTGTTTGAGACATGTTTGTATCATGTGCATCCTCCATTGATGCACACAGTGGGTGGCCATTGTTGGGCCATAAAAAAATACTCGTAATTGGATATGGAGGGACTTGCTTGTGAAATGTGCCTAAGAGCCTGATCTGATTAATGTCTCATTCTTGAATGCCAAAGGATAGTGTTGTGCCTTTGTATAGCAGCAAATGGAGCTCCGTCACTTCTCCTTTGACCACAAAAACCCCTTCATACAAATTACCCGAATCAATCATCCTCTTTGAAGCTTGGTCTAGCCATTCTACTTTTGCTGATTAACAACCGAAGAATGAGAGTGCAAAGACAACAACCATGACAACTCATAGTAGCATGGCTGGACCAAGCTTTGAAGTGGATGATTGGTCCGAGTAATTTGCATGAAAGGAGTTTATGTACTCAAAGGAGAAGTGAATGAAGGCATTTGCTTCTACACAAAGGAACAACACTATCCTTTGGCATTCAAGAATGGGACATCCATCAAACCAGTCCCTTAGGCACATTTCACAAGTAAGTACCTCAATATCCTACTACAAGTATTTTTTTATGGCCCTACAGTGCCCACCCACTGGGTACATCAATGGAGGATGCACAAGACCCGAAGTTGTCTCAACAATTTTATGATACACAGGTTGTGGCCCACTAACATGTATCACCCATACCTTGAGTTTTGTGCTGGAAGGAAAAAATGAAGTGAAAATTTCTATCCAAATTCATTTAGTCAATCGGCGCTTCAACTTCACCAGAAATGGCCCAATGCAGTATATGGAGATGATAAAGGTTTGTGGGAGAAAGAGTAGATAAAGAATTGAGGCATGCTCCCTCAACACATTTACACAACCAACCCATTTTTAGTCGGCTTTACAAATCAAACTGAAACTTGATCTTATTGATGTTTTAAAAAACTTTAAAGTCGTGCCACATAAAACAATCCATGATGACATAAATACAATTGTTGGAGCTATTAAAAGCTGTAATGACATCAAGGAGCCGACATTTTTGTGTACTACCACTATTACGGGGAACTCACTACCATACAAGAAATTAGGCTATATTTCTATACCAATGGAATCACTTACAAGGATTGTTCCCAACATGACAACTCTTTTCAATATGATGATTATTACCAGCCTTAATTGTAATGGCATATAAATAATTCAAAATAAGAAGTGTGTAGTTTTATTTGTCTTAAAAACAACAACCAAGTCTTATCCCACTAATTGGGGTTGTCTAGGTTGAGTTAGGCCCAACCCAAATTCTAAGACGATGTATTGGAAAAACCAAGTTCGACATAGATTAAAAACAAGGTCTTAGTTTATAAAGAAAAGCACCTCTCACCTTACAAAACGGTTTCTCGAGGATGAGTTAGACCCAATATAAAAACTTAATACGGTATCAGAGCCTATCATAGTTGTCAATAGCGGCCGTGCCGCCCGCTATCGCGGTGCATAGCGGATTTTTCGAGCCTAGCGCTCCCAACCGCGTCGGAGCGGTGCGAAAGTGAAAAGCGGCCGCAACGGCCGATATAGCGGGGGTATCGATTCGAAGCGGCGCGGGTTAACGCGTCCGCTACCATCTTCAATGACAGTTTCTCTGCCTCTGTCAACTTAAAATCATGCAGTCATGTCTTTTCGAAGAAGAGAATGAGAAGAAGGAAGAAGAAGTGAAAAGCTATAAAGAAAAACCGACGGATGATGAAGAGAAAATGGTTATAGAAGAAGAAGGATTGAAGAGATGTAGATCTAGAGTTCAGGTGGTTGGTGGCAGGCAGCGGCTATGTTTGAATAGAATAGAAAGAGGAGAAAAAACTAGGGTTTGGTTATTTCACTCTTTTATATAGAGAATTGGGCTAGGCCCATAGTGATATAACGTGGACTCTATTGATCTATTTCTGCTCTGGACTCTATTAATCTATTTCACTCTATCACTCTTTTATATAGTCTTTTTCTTTACCTTTTTTTTTTGGCTAATTATTAGTGAAAATCAGTTAATTATCTTTAACTTTTCAGTTATATTAGTACTAAGTATATTTTTTTTATACTTTCTTACCCGTTAATTAATAAAATAATTTTTAGTATTAGTATCCGCGCCACTGAAATATCATCCGTTTCGCGACCTGCTCCCGCACCGCACCAATTTTTGGGTTCGCCGCGCCGCGCCGCATTTCCGCATTAACAACTATGGAGCCTATTGATTCAAGCCACCCACCATTTATATCCACAACCACATCAAGCCCAATAATGCTAGGCGTGGATTCAAATAGTGGGTAGCATATTAGATTTTTATATTGGGTCTAAATCATCCTTACAAAACTAGCTTGTAAGGTGAGGGGCGCCTTGTGTATAAACTCTAGCAAGGCCTTATCTTTAATCTAGTCGGACTTTGTTTTTTCAATACACCACTCATGTCCAACACTATTGGGCCTGGTGTGTGAATATAAATGGTGGGTGGTCCGAGTCAATAGGCTCTGATACCGTATTAGAATTTAGGCTCAACCTTACGAAACCAACTTTTAGTGTGCAGACTCCCCCTACTTATAAACACTTGTTAAGGCTATATCTCTTCAATCCCATTTGGGTTAGCCTGGTGGTGTTGGCTTAGGACCTTAGAGTGTGCTCCTCTCAATGTTTTAAGTTCGACTCTCCAGTGCCATTGAGGACACAACCCAAAAAAGATGGCAGATGCTGAATCACCAGAAAAAAGATAACCGTCAAAACATTACCAAAAAACGAAGTATCTGATATCGTTATTTTGACCACTGAAACGGAAAAAGGATTAGCCGATCTACAATATGCGAAAATATAACAAAAAATCTGGGGTGGGGAGGCGTGTGACTCACACGCTGGAGTAACACTTGCTTTTATGTTTTATTCATCAGTCAAGAGACTGGTTATATAGAGATTTCAATAATTGATAATAATTCTCAATGAGAACTGTAAGAAATAAAATTAAAGAGACAATAAATAGGAATATATGCATTGACTAAAAGTATCACGTGAATTCTTCTCAAAAAGACATGGGTTCCAACACAATCATATGAATGAGTTTAGAAAATCATATTTTTTTGTAGTTTATGTATTAACATATTATCTTTGCAATCCCTTGAAGCTTGCAGAGGTTTTCTCTAAAGATGGAATGTCCTTTTTGGCTAGTTGTCAAAATCTTGTCCCCCGTCCTTGGGTTATTGATGATCTTGAAGCTTTCAAAGTGAAATGGATCAAGAATTCATGGAAGAAGGCAAGTTTTTTGTGCATAAATCGACACAAATTAATATGAATTGTTGAATTTTTGTTCTTCTGGCCTATTTTCTGCATTGGCATTGTTGTAATCTGCCCCCTTCATCATTGCAGGTTATCATATTTGTTGATAACTCAGGTGCCGATATTATTTTGGGTATTTTACCGTTTGCCAGAGAGCTTCTTCGGCGTGGGAGTCAGGTTTGTCGATATTTTATTTCTTTAGTTTACAACTGAAAAATTTATTAATACGAAGAAAATAAATTACAAAAAGATGGGAGGATTAAAACACGAGCACAAAACACAAGACAACAAATAAAGAAGAGAAAGGTCCTGTTTAGATGAACACCTTAATTAAGCGGTTATAATCACTTATCATATAAGTGTTTTTGTATAAGCTATTTCTACAACAAAAGATAAATACATCAAGCTGTTTTTATATAAGCTATAAGCTGTTTTCCCAAGTTATTGTGTAGAACTTATGAAAATAAGTTGAAAACAACCTATGAACATGTAATAAGATGTGTTTTCATAAGCTCTCCCAAACAGTTTCACACATACTTATGTCAGCAGGTAAGTTCAATTAAGACAATCCAAACATGCCAAAAATCAATGAAGCAAATCTCCTCTATCCCTAATTATATCTATTAGGGAAACCTCATACTCACATGCTTCCCATCAAATAAAAGCTAAATGCCTGATTTTATATCAAATCAAGTGTTGTGACATAGCTAATTCCACTAAACCAAATAAAATACATTACCAGACAATTTTTGCCTCTGTATTACTACCTTAGACATGAAAGCAATTTTTTCTGTCATTTTAATTCTAATCCAATCCTCTGATGGATATCAAATAAGATTATTTTTACTGTCTCATTGTTAGGTATTTATTTGGTTTAGTAGAATTCATATTGGATAATAAATATATTTGAAACTGAAACTGCTTTTGAGTTTTGATGTGCCGTTTTTAAAGTTTCCATCTTTGTTAGGTATATTTTAATTTGATTCTGTTTGAATGTAGGTTGTATTGGCTGCAAATGACTTACCCTCGATCAATGATGTGACATATTCTGAGCTAGTTGAAATTATATCAAAGGTAACGAGAAAAAGGATTTTCGTAAACTTTCGGTATTACCATATTCTTTGCTAACTTTATCAGATTGGTTTCCAGTTAAAGGATGAAGAAGGAAACCTTGTGGGTGTCAGTTCATCAAACCTTCTAATTGCCAACTCTGGCAATGATTTACCTGTAAGAAAATGAAGGATTTTTCTTTTGATTACGGAAACTGTGGTGTTTGAATCTATGTCTCCAAATGAATAATTTGTATGATTTTATTCATCTTTCGTTCTTTATTCAATGGATTGCAGGTTATTGATCTTGCAAGAGTGTCACAGGAGCTTGCTTACCTTGCCAGTGATGCAGACCTTGTTGTCTTAGAAGGGATGGTGAGTTCTTCCGTGGGTATCATACTATTATTGGAAATTTTCATTGCATTAATGTTGGGTTTGATACTTGCAGTAAATTAGGTTGTAGGATAAGAAATGAAATATAGTTGTTGGAATTCAAGTGATAGGTTAGTCTCGCATTGGCTAGGATTGGTTAAATGAAAGATATACAGTAGAGGTGATTTATATATTCAATGCCTCTAGATTTTGGGTAGAGATAAGGTGTTTCGGGGTCTTGATGGTCTTGGTCATTAGCCTGTTGTTGCACCTGATGCTTTCCGGATTCACCGACATGTGGTATCAGAGCCACAATTCGACTTGATGGGGTAACATGAGTGGATCTTGGCGGTTCTTTCAATTGTGGGAGACTCGCGCTTGGGGTGATTGTTGAAGTTCAGTCGAGTGGTTAGTTTCACATTGGCACAGATTAGATTAAAATGAAGGATATATAATAGAGGTGGGGTTGTGGTCTCTGGATGGATTTGTTCTTCTTAGCGATTGTTGCTCCTGGTGCTCCCCAAACTCCCTAACAATAGTTTTAGTGCGTGTATAGGACTATATCCTACCTAGAACTGACGCAGACACAGGACACCGAATGCAACTCTGACACGTAGGCCTTGATAAGAATTTGTAAACTAATAAGTAATTGAATGCAACCACATGTGTTGGTGTCGGACACTGGACACCAAATTCAATGCGAGATGTTAGTGTACATAGGTTATATCAATATTTTAAAGTCAAAATTAATTATCTACTTACTAATGAATTTAATGGGTTAGTGGTTATTGGGGATTAAAATTTGGCAATGGGAAGTTACAACAATACCTTTGAGTTCACATATTTTAAAAAGCTTGAGTTAGGATTTTGTTGAAATGAATCGTATAACATAAAAATACAAAGTTTATAAAAACTTACACCATGAAAATCATCTAACATCTTGGACTTGATAGCCATGCATCAAATTCCAGAATGATTTTGGACTGCACAATCCAAAGAAGCAAGTCTACTTCCTTTAAAGATTCAGAACCTTGTACCATTTAGTAAATCTTACAGAAACTGGCATCTATTGCTTGTAAATACAGTACTTATGAGATATCCCGTGAAGGAAAAAATGAAAGAAAACTGAATAAGAAATACATGACATCTGTAACATAATACTAGAAAGGTAAATATGTTTTTAATCCATGCAAATAAATCACTTTTTTCTTTTAGAATCTGTACTTTTTTTGTGGGGTACTATATTGTTTTCATTTTAGTCTTTGTAAAATTTATTCATGTTGGAATTAATCTCTGTGATGTCTTATATTCTTTTTAGTCCATATGTAATCCGTACTGGAGGGACTGAAATCAAATATTTTACATATTACAAGGACTAATTCAAATGCAAACAAATTTCACTGAGACTAAAATAAAACAAGGAACAAAAGTAATAAGATGTATGTTTGCAAGGATTAAAGTAATAAATTACAGAGGCTAAAAGTAAAAAATAGTATATTTGCTGGGACCAAAAACATATTTCAACCTACTAGAAACTAGAGAGTCCTTCGTGAAAATTGTAACATCAATTATGGGGCGAAGCTGCTCTACACAGATTATTTATACTTCTGATCCTACTTCATCTGGATTTTGGACACCATCTATTTACATACATGAATTGAAACTTACTCATTGAAATCTTCATTATGTCATAAGTTCACAATTTTTCATCATATATAATGATCTATTGTTCGTACAGGGCCGTGGAATCGAAACAAACCTCTATGCTCAATTTAAATGTGATTCCCTTAAGATTGGAATGGTAATGCATTTTACCATAATTTTACTTCTTTCTGATTACAATGAAAACTTGAGCTCTAATTAATGATCCTAAGTTTTTTGTTCTCATTTCGTTCTTGGTATTCTTTTTTTCAGGTCAAACATCCCGAGGTTGCACAATTTCTTGGGGGTCGTCTATATGACTGCGTACTCAAATACAATGAAGTTTCAAGTTGATAAGGTTCATTTTTTTGGACTAATACGCTGCACATGTGCAGTTTTCTCTAGCTAATCTCTGAATTTGATACTACAATATATGCCTGAAACTAGATTCTCTCTAGAATGTCTTTTTAGTATCAAAAAAAGGCAATACAACTCAGGCATTTTACTTGTAATAACATAACAAAGTTATTTGTTATATGTATATGACTTCTTCTATTTAGCACCAATATTTTAGATCAAAGCTATATCGAGTGTCTGAGATGTGTTAGTGTCAGATACCGACATGATTAATGTCTATTTTTTTTATAAAATTATTATTGGTGTCTATTATGGTCTAGACATGAGCCACCCCTCTTACTTGGGGGCATGACGTCATCTCCCTTAAAGAAAACATCTAATGTATTTGAAATTTGAAAGCTATTATAATTCCCCAACATTTTTATAAAGCCGAATATGTCTAGATGTATTGTTCCACGCAATCAAAATACATCGTTTTTTCACTTCTGGAACGACGCATCTATACAGATCCACTATTTTCAGTTGGAAATGTTTAAATTATTAGTTTGTCTTAGAAGTTATTCTCTAACCAAACACCGTTCAAAATCAAACTAGCCTGGTAATTTGTTGGCGTAACGTGGGTGAATTTGAGTTGATAACCGATCATTCTTTCTCATCAAACTAATTTATTTTAATCACTCATCTACTATTCCCTTCCATCAAAATACTTCAAAGTCACAAACTCAAAGTCACCCAAGTGAAACCCTAACATTGTTCGAAATCATCAAACATCTTTTGGTCGGGCCTTGAATTCAATTGTTCATGATTTGCGCATCTTAACTTTTGCAATAATGGAAATAACTAAGGTTATTAATGCTGTCTCCAAGTTCAAAAGAAAAAATTTGAAAAAAGAAATAGAGTAAACAGTTGTTTATAATATCCACTCTAGGGTCACTTAAATGGCCAACATAATACTATGTAATTTTATTTTCTTAATAATATATTTTAGCTTATTGAAAACTAGAATGTATTCAACTTCTCCATTTTTTATTCAAAAAATATCCTCTCTCCATACTAGTGTGAAGGAAACATATGTGACTAACACCCTTTGTATTTAAAATGGTTTCCATTGACCCCATATTGCACATATGTTAGTGCTGCATAAACATATGGTTCAATAAATTAATAGAAGGAGACGTATTCCATAAGGGACTGATATCGTATAAATGAATGTATATGATTACTGGAAGATTGAATGAATCTTTAAAGCTCCAATATTCTTTTCTATTCTAAAGTGTTGTATAATGGAAATAGGATTTGAGATTGGCCTTATTGCTCCCATCATGGTATAACTCAATTGTTTAATTCCATTGCCAACTAAAACATATCAACCAATCAAATGAAAACACAATGGGAGACTGAAGGATTTGTTTTTCTTTTTTTATCATAACCTTTTATGTCTCATTTTTTTCAAAACTAATGTGATACATATGAATTATATCTGGTCTTACTTAAGGGTGATTAATTTTATTTGTTGTCGATAAATATGAAGACAATACTACACACATACCAACTAGGTTTGGTTCAGTAAAAGAGGATAGACACCGAAAACGTGACAAATTAATGTTTAAATTTTGACTGAAAGAGATATTCAGAGTTAGTACTAAAATTACTTTCAATGAAATGAACATAAAGAACTAAACATAAAATAAAGTGAAGGTATCTGAACCGCAAACACAAAAATATTAGTAATTTTTTTCAATTAGTCAACAACTACTGTATAATATTAAACTAATTTATGGTTGAATTTGTTTTTAGAAATTGAGTGCCACAAAAAAATGTTTTAGAAATTCAGAGCTTGTCACAGTCAAATTATTATTGGAACTTTAGTCCTCCAAATTTCGTTGATTGCAACATTAGTCCAGTCCTATCGTAAAATTTATGATGCCTGGTTAATAGATGTTACAATCAGCATATGTGGACATTTTAATTTACATGTCCTTCATTTTTTCAATTTTGTTTTTTTTTTACATGTTCTTCATGTGTCAAGTCAGTCACAATTTTAAAATTTTACATTAGTATTATTTTGATTTTCTTTTTTAAAGTTTATAAAACTCATAATTCTAAATTAAAAATTCTAATATTTTTTCCCAAGACAAATCATATTTCTTCTCAAGCTTCTGGCAGCCGCCCAGAAATGCATTAATCTCCAAGTTTCTCAAGCAATGTGAGACAAAAATTTATCCCTTCAAGCATAGCACAATGAACGCGTTTTTTTTCTTCCTTTTGACTAACACTTTGAAAGTGTTGAAGACTCGCAATGAAAGCAACTTGAATGTCGTCTTTACACCGCTAGCGTTGGAACCGCAATGAAGACGAAATTTCCAACACACTCCGTCACAGTTGGGGTCAATGTGCTTCAAGCTTGAACGATGCGGGAGTCTAACAGTAGATCTAGGATAGACTCTAGTACTATCTTAATCTTAGATTTTATATTTTATATTGGGTCTAACTCATCCTTGTAAAACTCGTAAGGTGAACGTTGTTTAGGCTTTATAAACACTACACAAGCCATATTTCTAAGCAATGTGAGACTAAATCGACCCCTTCAAACACAATTAAGGCGGAGTTTCCAACAATGTACTTTTGGATTTTGAAATTGCCTATATGTATTGATAACATGTATTTGACTTTCAAAATGTGAATGAACTACCAAATTTATAGACAATTTAATTGTACTCTCCTTATTTTAAGATTTGAGTGAAGCATATTTTATTGTAAATTTTTTTTAATCCAAATATCATTAATTTAGATTAAAATTTAACATGATTGAAGAATATCTTGAAGCAAAACAAATTTCACTATAAACATTATATTATGATATAATTTACAAAAATTATGACAATATGATGATGGCCACAATGCATATGGAGATATGAAATGATATTATCTGACAATTTAAATTTTTAATATATACATTACAAATTAAACTTTCATTATTGGTATATGCAACTACAAGCTATGTTTTTGTCCGTTGATAAATAAAGCTATCTTAGAATTAAAGACACTGATTATTACATTACAAAGACGAATATACTGACAAGAAAGAAAAGGGTGATTAGTGTTTGAACTTTTTCTGTACCTCACTAGTTGATAACAAATATAAGGCCAATATTTAAAAGACACATGTGGTAATATGTATTATGTAATGATTAATCATCATGATAAATATTTACTCAAAAAAAAAAATCATCATTATGATAATTATACATTCTAGATAGAGAGAGGTCTTACCTTTTGTGTCACATGGATGAATTATGAATTGATGTTAATTAGCTAATTAATTTGCTTCAATAAGTAGGCAAAAAGTTGAAATATGATCAGTTTCGAAACTGGTTTACATTTGGTAAGAGTTTTTTTAGATATACATTTGGTAAAACTTATTGAACTCTAAAGTTACCACAATATTTGCAAAAGATAATAGCTTTTCTTATCGTGCAATGATGTATATATAAAAAATGTTTCCAGTCTAAGCAGCTTTTATAAGATTTTCTGGTCTTAAATGTCAACTTCTAAGAAGAAATGTGTAGGGACAATTTAGAGTTCAATCGAGATGTAGGTAAACCCTTACCGGTTAAAATCCATAAGGAATAAGAAGAAATGTATCATGTTACGTTAGAGTTGGATCGAGATGTAACTAAATTAAGTCTTATCTATCAAGTTTTAATGGTCCGATCTTAATTATCATATCTTAATTATTTGAGTTTATTTTCCTTCATAAATTACGATGATCTATATCGACTAAGACATGAGAGAAAAACTCACTTTGTTGCTTCTCTAGATGTATTTATGGTCTCAATTGGTGTGACAAGTGTTGTGTGTGGTTTAAATCACAAATTCAGGTTTTGTTATATCCAAAATGCTTGGCGCATGAATTGTAAATGTAAGATGCTTCAGGTAGAGACGAAAACTAGCAATGATCTGGTGCACAAGGCAATTCAAGGTGTACATGAGGCGCTTGTGCACGACAATGTATAAAAACTATCGGTTTTTAGCAGATTCAAGGAGACAAACTTTCACGAAAAGAGGGAGGATACATCGGCATCAAATTATAGTGAAAGACAACAAATAATTGTTCTTGGCTATCATTTGGCAAGATATAAGGAAATGAGGTGCTCATGCGCGACCTGACATAAGGGTTGAGGGATTTTGAGTGAGGTTTTAGTGTTGAGAGTCACGTTCTAAACACCTTGGATATCAAGATTTCTTTAGAGGAAGAATATAAGTTTTCTCTTTTATTTTCTTGAGCAATTACTATTGAGGGTTGAGAGAGAGAAATGGTACACATATGTTCTTGATTTGTTCTTGGTATTAGAGTCGGGTATATTGGTATTAGGTTGAATATAAGTCCCACAAGAAAGCCGGCAACCTTCACTTTTTAGATAATGTGAGATTTTTAACCCACACTTGCTACACAATACTCTACGCATACGTTCTAGATTTCCCTTAAAAAAACATGTTCTAGATTTGTTCTTGGTTAAATTTATTCTTACTTGAATTGTTTAGTTGTTGGTTGTTATGGATTTGTTCCACTTTCTAGTTAAAACCCTCAATAACAATCCTGAACATATTTAGGGTGTGTGATCACACATGACACTCTAAAACACGTATATTTTTTCATAATTAATTTTTTTATATGATTAAAATTTTACGTGTAAGAATGTTTTGAGGCTATTTTCTCATAAAAGAATATCTAAGCCTAAAATTCTAGGTTAGTAATACTATGGACGATTAAGCTTCAACCTAATAAAAAGTTTGGCCACTCCTCTCAAGCTAGGTTTGTAAGTCACCATTTTTCTTTCTAATAAGTTTGTCTCAATTTTCTCTAACAATAAAGAATTATCATAAAATAATCGAAGCCTCTCTCTTTTATGTTACAATTATACTGCTGAGATACATTTTTTTTAATTGATATTGTTCACATTTTATCTGCGATCTACCTTTTTTTTTTTTTTTTTACAAATCTGCGATCCACCTGTATAGTGAAATATCCTATATTTTTAACAATAAATATCAATCAATTTTTATAGATTCACGATCAAGAACTTCACGCCAATGCAGATTGGCCTTTGTAGGTAACCTGTCTCGGAGCAAACGTCAAGCAAATAAAACGACCTTTAACGGAACATCCTTATGCCACAGTGAGGCACCAGGAACAGATGAAGCTAAAGGAGGATTAGCAGATAGGATATTATAGGCACTGCGAACAGAGAAAATATTTGATGATTCCAGGGTCCAACGCCATCTATCATCCCTATCAACCTGCAAATGAACATTATGAAATAATAACAACAGTTCCCCCACCTGCTCCTCCTCCCACGCAAACAACATCCGCCTCCACCTCCCTGCCTCACCCTCTTCTCCCCACCCTAAGTGATACATATCAAAAACAGATATTTCTTTAAACGTTGACAACTCATATAACCTAGTGAACTGACTCTAAAAGACACCTCACCGCACCAAACATCCGACCAAAATAACGTATGCTTCCCATTACCAAGTAAGCGATCAACATGATCACTAAACCAACATTCTCTACTCATAAGAGAAATATCACGCCACCAAGAGGAAGCCTCACGGCCTCCCGCCTTCAACCGCCCACCCTCCATGCCATAACGAGCGGACAACACCCTAAACCACAAACTACTAGTATACGTCATCAACCGCCAACACCACTTCCCAAACAATGCAATATTAAACTCACTAATTCTCGTTACCCCCAAACCACCAACCTCCTTACTCCTACAAACAGTGTTCCAATCCACCCAAGCTATTTTTCTGTGGTCATTACATTGTAATATATTTGGGGCTGTTTGGTATTTCATATATAGGTGGCTTGGCATCTCAGCGGTAATTCCTGCTCAGGTGACAGATCATTTTAACCAATTCGATGTTAGCGGTGGCATCGCGAAGACACGTTGTTCAATATCTCAGGTGATTTGGTCTGCAACTGTTTGGGAAATATGGAAAGAAAAAAATAACAGACACTTTAACGACAAAGAATGCTCGATAAGTCAAGTGGTCGATAAGATTAAGTCACTCGCATTTAGGTGGTTGAAGGAGAAATTCCCAACCCTTCCTTTCAATTACCATGGTTGATGGTTTAGTCCGTTCACAATGTTGGGCATAGGATGATAGTTATTTCTTTTCAGTTGTTTTTTGTACAGTTTCCCTCTTGTAAATATTGTTTCGACACTGTTTTTGTCTTTCCTTTGTACACCTTGTACTAGGAAAGCCTTTTTGAGTTGGTAATATAATCCAATTTAGCCTCTTCAAAAAAAAATCAATTTTTTAAATTTGATAAAATGTAATCTAGTTAATAAAATAAATATTACGTTTGCGAAAAAAATTTATTTCAATAATTAAATATTGAACTTTACTAATTCTATAAAAAAAAATTAAATGAAATAATACAGTAAGTGGGTCTGGACCCATTTCTAACGTCATTTTAGTTTTTCATGCAACAAAAAACTCCCCGTTTTTTGTCCATGCAACAAAAAAGAATCTCCCCATTTTTTTCAATTTTATTTACTTGAGAATTATTTTATGGATTTAAGATTGGTAGTTAGATTTATAACAAGTATTCTATAATTAGTTGAAGGGTATAAATATATTATATGAAGGTAACAAAATTAAATACATATTTTATTTTAGATTTTTTGTTTTTAAAGAAATATATGATTATAAAAATGGAAGTGGCTTCAACTCTACTCCATTAAATTAATAATAGGTTTCCAAAAAGGGAATAGAAAACATCAGCCTAAATTGAAGGGAAAAAATAAAATGAAAAAGTATCCAACTGCTTTGTTGTTCTCTTCTTTGAGTACATCACTGCATAATTTGCAAAACATCATCCATTATATGACAATATAAAATACTGTCCAAGTTTACAAAAGTTCATATAATTAAAAAGAATCAATTACAATGTGTGGTTATCCCTCCCTTTTATTTTTTTCTCTTTTAAAAGGTGAATGAGACATTACAACTTATAATACATGTAAAGTCTATGCTTAACAACCACATGCTTTAGGTGAAATTATTCATCATCACCTCCTCCCTTAAACAGTGTATGTATGTATTTATTTATTTGACTTTTTATCCCAATCATATACTTTTACCTCTTCATCTACCACTCCCTTCTTAAATTAGTGTATTGATTAATTATAACTAAACATGCTTTATGAGAGGTTACATTCAATTTATGTCTTTTTTTTTTACTAATTATAGTATGTGAACTACAATGAACATGAAATCATTGATGCTAGTTTATAGTTTAAAAAATATATCATAGTATATGTTTAGTTCACATGTTAACAAAGATTGATTATGTAAAATTAAATTTAGTTAAAAATGAGTATAATGTAAAATGATTTATGTGAATGCATTTTTTAATAAGTTGTGATAATGTTCACCTTATAAGCATCTCATATTTGATGAAACAAGACATACCACGATCTCTATTGTCGTTTCAAATTTTGGCGTTTCTTTTGTCAAATATTTCAAACTAGCAAACATCGACGGCTGATCCCCATTGAGCCGACTCCAAACCTAAGAAAAAAACCTGAAACCCCCCGCCATTAGATATTCAAGGAGCGGCCAAATAATCATTTAACCTGTAGAATTTTTTTTGTCAAATAACCTAATGGCTGGAGCTCACACATTTTAAATGTAGAGAAATGAGGTGTCCAAGGTTCGAACCTCGACCCTTGCATTTATGCATTGTTCCTACCAACTGAGCTAAGCTCGCGGGGACTAACTTGTAGATTTGATCTAGTATTAAACTCCATGTAATTGTGGCATGTAATGGATTACGATAACCAAATTCAAGTCATGCAATATTTTTTTTTTTAATAAATGCAATATTTGTTCATGTTTTAAATTCCCATAAAATAAAATCTATTTTTTTATTAGAAAATGATAGTGGTTAAATTGTCAGGGGAGTGAAAAATGTTAGTAGTAGAGAGAGATCAAATCATGAACCTCCTACGTTAAAGCCATATAGTGTTCCAACCCAACCACATGACTACTCATTAAAAGACAGTAGCAAATGAATTTATTTTCCAAGGAAATATGTATTATAATGTTACATAACATGTAACTTGAAAAATTACAATACAAGCTAAAATATATAATAAATCAGTTTGAAGGGTTTAAAAGAAAAAGTATTATATATTTTATTATTTAATTGTAAAAATCACATTTTAAAACTGTCAAATTAAAAAAAATCATAAATTATTTTAAATTTAAATCCTATGAGATGATATAATTTAATAATTTGACATAGATATAACCCTTTGAAGAGTAAAATTGAGCATTTGTTAATAAAAAAACAATAAAGATATATGCAAACGTATAGTTTTTTTTTTTTTGAGAGGCAAACGTATAGTAAATTGTCAACATGTTAAAATCTAGATAATATATTCTTTAAAAAAAAATCTAGATAATATATAAATTTTATTATTGTCTAATTAAATTGAAGAGTGAATTTCTTAATGTGTAGTCGTTTGAAATGACTTATTTTAGCAAGTTCAAGAATGAAGTGAATAAATAAAAGAAAGAAAATGTTAACGAGTGTCCACGGACACTCTTTAAAACCTTTATATAATAACTTTGTATGAAAACGTGTGTAATCAATGTCTTGAAAATCAAAATGTTTGACTTTTTTATAAATTAATGATGCTAAGTCAATAAATTCCTTTCCTTCGAAAAAGAAAAATCAATAAATTCATTAATTTAAACCCTCAAGAAGACCTTTAATAATTTGTAAAGCCCATGAGCAAACATTTATCCAAAATATTTGCCCTTTGTGAACATTCCTGCAAATTTCCTAGTGTTGGGAACTTTTGATGGAAAATTCTATGGTGAAGTCATAAAAATGATTTTTTTAGTAAAGTTAACACTATAACATCAAAATCGTAATGAGTAACACCTCACTGTTTGTACAATGTCATCAAAAGTTCAGTCGTCATAGTATCATCAATTCATCAGATTAATAAGAATACACTTAATCTAATTCTATCCTACCTTGTTATAAGCGTAACACCCTATAAAGTGTAACACTTAAGACTATCACATAATATCATCAACTTTGTTTGCATGTTAAAGATTCTAACGATAAAATAGTAGGTGTAAGTTCAAGATGTTGCAAGTATTACTAGATGAATTACTATTGATCATTAATCAGTAATCAACAATTTAAAAATGAATCAAACATTAAGATCAACATTAACTTTTTCAAGAAAGTCAGTTTCCTGACTACACCGTAGAAGCTCTCACTTTTGATATGCCATTATGAAAGGGTTCACAGAAAAATTCGGTTTGATTATCGAAAAGGCCCCAAAAGAAAACATTTATATGCGTTTTTTTTAAGGAAACATTTATATGAATTACATATCTGATTTTTTTTTTTGGTTACATGATATCTGATTTTGTTGAATGACCATATTTTCTTCTTAATTGATAAATTTTAGCGATGATCTCTTTATCACTCGAATCTAATGTTTGTGGGCATAACAAGTTATTAGAAGAAGGAGAAATGATATTTGAACATCCATTCTATGACAACTTTATCTCTCATACTCACATTATTTTTTACTTTATCTCTCTATTGTTTTGGTTTTCTTGCAAATACCTACTTTTTCTTTGTAAATTATTCTTGTCATATAAGTTGTCAACCAAATGGTTGTTCAAATAACACTCCTCAGAAGAAGATGAAATTAAGGAAAGATGTAGTACGAATCAATTCACTATTAGATGTAGCCAGTGATTGGTTTGACATCCAACCATCTTTACTCGCGTTTGGCAACTCTTCCACCATGATAAAATAGAAGCTAGGAATAATGGCTTTAAGACAAATGCACATTTGTTGCCAATTTGTCGCAAAAACAAACAAGCTAGTAATAAAACTAGGGGATATAAAGTTTAATTTAATAGTGGGAATGAGATAGTCGAATAGTGAAGTTATAAATAGTTCGATGGTTCAATTCCACGGTCAACATAAAATTAATTGTACTAACGGTTACTATTTTAAATAAGGTTTTGTCTAACAGGCAAAGACAAATTAGTCTTCCACCATACATAAATATGTTTTCTACAATTGAGTCAATACGTCACATTATGTGTTTGGATTGGCGTTCGTCGCTATATTCTCCTTTTCCTATGCAAATTTTCCCTTCCCTATGTAAGTTTAACGTGGATTTAAAGAAGTCAGAAATTATAAAATCTGGTCAAACGTGCGTTTGAAGAAATCGAAATTCACAGCTGTTCCAAACACACATTAAGTTTCATTGATTTAAAGATGCAAACAAATATGTAGATGATGCAAGACTTGGTTAGCATAGATTTGACCTTCAAAAAATAAATAGAATTAACCTTCAAATAATATAGCTCTTCAATCTAATGGTGGAGAAAATGTGTGTATCATACACCATACACCATGTATCTTATTCATGCAATGTAGATATAGTAGAACCTTGCTTTTTACCTCTTTCATTCTCTCTCTCTCTCTATTTATTTCTAAATTATAAAGAAGAAAACAAATAAAATAAGTTAAACCAAAAAAGAGTGTCCCTTTTTGGTTGAGAAATACAAATTTGGTTGACTCACCTCTCTCTCTCTCTCTCTCTCTCTCTCTCTCTCTCTCTCCTACTTCCTAGTTTCCCTGTTTCACTACCTCCTTCTATATGCACTCACCTGTCCTCTCTTTTTTTGTAGCAACAATCAACAACCTCACTCACTCACTTCACCTCACTCTCTTCTCCTACTTCTTCTTCTTCTTATTCACACCCCCCACCAATTCATCACACACCCCTTTTCTCCAAACACTACTTCCACTCTTCCCTTTCCTCTTCCAACCTCAAACTCACCAACCCTTTATGGCTAAATGTCCATAAACGAATCCCAAACTCATAATCACAACAATGTCAAAACCAAAACCACACTTTTTCCCTCAAAAAACCACCCAATTTTGACCCTTCATCTCAAAGAACCACAAAACCAAAACTTTCCCACAAATTCAACCACCCTTTTGACCAAAACAATGACTTCAACAAACTCCACTTCAACAGAACCACTTCCCACCTCAGAAGAACTTGCTGTCAAAGCAGTTAACAAACGATACGAGGGTCTTGTCACTGTTCGAACCAAAGCTGTTAAAGGTAAAGGTGCATGGTATTGGACTCACCTTGAACCTATTTTGGTTCGAAATCCTGATACTGGTCTTGCTAAATCTGTTAAACTTAAGTGTTGTTTGTGTGATTCTGTTTTTTCTGCTTCAAACCCTTCAAGAACAGCTTCAGAACATCTCAAACGTGGAACATGTTCTAATTTTAACAATTCTGGTTTATTGTTAAAATCTGAACCCGGTTCAGTTCCGGTTTCTCCGGTTCCTATTTCGTCGGTTTCCGGTTCGAACCGGAAAAGAGATCAAATGGGAGTTGCTGTTTCAGTTTCAACCTCACCATCATCATTAAGTTTTCAAAATCATAACTTGGCATTGGTTGAAATTGGCTACAATCAGATGCATGGTAATATGGTGAACCATCAGAATCAGAACCAGAACCAACAGAATCAAAACCAGCATCATTTGATGTTGTCTGGTGGAAAAGATGATTTGTGTGCATTGGCTATGTTTGAAGATAGTGTGAAGAAGTTGAAGAGTCCTAAGACTTCACCTGGTACTTCTTTGAGTAAAGAACAGGTGAATTCTGCTTTGGATTTACTTGCTGATTGGTTTTATGAATGTTGTGGTTCTGTTTCTTTGTCAACAATTGAGCATAGAAAGTTTCAAGCTTTTCTTTCTCAAGTTGGTTTGCCTGTAGGAAGTTGTTTGAGACGCGAGGTTTCCGGTCCAAGGCTTGATGCTAGGTTTAATGAAGTTAAGAGTGAATCCGAGGCGAAAATTAGGGATGCGATGTTTTTTCAAGTAGCTAGTGATGGTTGGAAGAGTTATGGTAATAGTAGTAGTAATTATAATAATAATAATAGGAGTTTGTATGGTTTGTGTTGTGGTGGTGAGAGTTTGGTTAAGTTTATGGTGAATCTACCAAATGGGAGTAGTGTTTTTGAAAAGGCGGTGTTTACCGGCGGAGGAGTTGTGAATTCGAAGTATGCTGAGGAGGTTTTGTGGGAGACTGTGACCGGTGTTAGTGGTAGTGTTGTTCAACGATGTGTAGGGATTGTTGCTGATAAGTTTAAGGCTAAGGCATTGAGGAATTTGGAGAATCAAAACCATTGGATGGTAAATACTTCTTGTCAGCTTCAAGGGTTTGTTAGTTTAATCAAGGATTTTAACAACGAGCTCGAACTTTTCGGTATTGTTACTAAGAATTGTCTTAAAGTTGCAAATTTTATAGACAATGAATCTCAGGTGAGGAATGTTTTTGTTAATTATAGAATGCAGGAGATGGAGTATGGCGGGTTGATTCGTGTGCCTTCGCCGAAATGTGATCCATTGAAGAACTTTGCGTCTGTGTTTCCGATGCTTGAGGATATGTTGAGCTGTGCTAGAATAATTCAAATGGTTGTGATGGAGGACGCGTTTAAAGCAATGTTCATGGAGGATCCGAATGCTAGAGAAGTGGTTGGAATGGTTCAGAATGAGGTGTTTTGGAATGAGGTTGAAGCAGTTTATTCGCTTGTGAAGATTATTAAAGGAATGGTTCAGGATATAGAGGCGGAGAGGCCATTGATCGGTCGGTGTTTGCCTCTCTGGGAGGAGATGAGAACCAAAGTGAAGGAGTGGTGTAGTAAATACAATGTTGTCGAAGGACCAGTGGAGAAAATACTCGAAAAACGGTTTCGAAAAAACTACCACCCTGCATGGTCAGCGGCATTTATACTCGATCCACTTTACTTGATTAAAGACACAAGTGGAAAGTATCTCCCGCCATTCAAGTTTCTGACGCGCGAACAAGAGAAAGACGTCGATAAGTTACTTACAAGACTAGCTTCAAGAGAAGAAGCTCATGTCGTTTTAATGGAGCTAATGAAATGGAGATCAGAAGGACTCGACCCTCTTTACGCGCAAGCCGTTCAGATGAAACAAAGAGATCCAATCACCGGTAAGATGAAAGTCGCGAATCCTCTCAGTAGTCGACTTGTTTGGGAAACATGTTTGTGTGAGTTTAAATCTTTAGGGAAGATAGCGGTGAGGCTCATTTTTCTTCATGCAACTTCATGTGGATTTAAGAGTAATTGGTCTTTCATGAGAAAAGTTTCTGGAAACAAAAACTCAAGAGTTGCATTGGAAAGAGCTCAGAAAATGATATACATTGCAGCTCATGCAAAGCTTGAAAGAAGAGATTTTTCTAGTGAGGAAGAAAAAGATGCAGAATTGTTTTCCATTTCTGGAAGTGATGAAGACAGCATGCTAGCTGAAGTCTATGCCGATGCAATGCAATCTTAATGTAACGCATGGTTTTAAATTGCGGTCATGCAACATAAAGGAATTTGAAATCTCTGCAACGGCATCACAACTATAGTTTCGACCGCATTTTCATGCAATATAAAGGTTCACAGCGTAACTGCAACCACATTTTAAAACGCTAGTGTAACATGTTTCTATTTTTACTTTTATAGATTTGTGTAATTTTTTAGGATTTATCAGATTCTTTCAAGAACACTCCTATTATTCTGTTAGAAGGGGTTCATATAAATTGTATGTTGTTAGTGACTGTGTTATTATCAGTTTTGATTCTTTTGAATCATCAATCTTAGCATTTATTTTTTCATTTATTTTAGGAGAATGGTTTTGAGTTCTAATTTGTTATCAACCTGAGAAAGGTGGCTTTACTATCTTTTGTGGTGCAATATACAACAACTGCATAGGACTTGTGAGTATCTTCCTCCTCGAGATCTCAGGTTCGATTCTCTTCCATGTTAATTTGGACGGGTTAATTTAGCTTCTTCGAAAAGAAAAAAAAAATCAAGTGCAAAGGACCTGGGTTCGAAACCAGTGTGGCTGATTTATCAATTAATAGTAATGTTTAAGTTTTTTTTTCCTTATATATATATAAATTTAGATATGGACATTGATATGATAATGATAAAAAGCACTCATGCAAAATATTTGAAAATTTTAAGTAAAGTGAATCTTTGTGGTTCTGTATGAAAAAAATTATTAAAAAGCAGAAAAGGTTATGGCTGGAGCAATCTTTTTCAACGACAATAAAAATGACATCTTTTGGGGGGTGGGGTGTGGGGAACAGATTGGGTGCAGTAACTTCATGATTTAGTTTCTGATTTTGACCGTACAATCTAAATCAATGGTCGAGATCAAATAAAATTACTTTAACGGATATGTATTATAAGCTGTGTGATCTTAAATTAATGATCGAGATTGATTACTGTGAACTGGATTGCAAGAGTTTTGGATTAGGGGTGGTTGGAGTGGGACATAACATGATTTCTTCATCTGAATGAAGAAAAGGATATGATGAAATTGTCCATGAAATTTTGATCACTTATCTCAAATCTCAATTGACAATTCGTGTCTTGATATGCCATAACACAAAACATTCTCAAATTTATCTTGCAACACTAAGTTGTATGACTGAATTGAAATGAATTATCTTTTTGTCACCTGATTTCTATCACATCCAAAGACCTTATTGGTCAAAGTTTAATTTCAAACTTAATTCACCAAAGAACAAAGGTCTTATTAATTTGTTCAAACCTATGAATCACTGATACAAACACGACTACTATTATGAATTTAAGAAAATAGAAGTGATTAAATACTATTACATATATCTATGTTGAACATAAACAAGTGTTAGACACTCAATATACTTTCAATTTGAAGCGTTGATGTTGCACATATGCAAATCGTGTGATTTCAATTTTTTTAGTCTTAAATAAAGTGACGAGTTAAGGATGTCTTTGGTATCAAAAAACTTTTTTTTTTTTCAATTGCAAATTATATGAGATTGTCGATTAACATAGATATTTATTGGATTATTTGAGTGAACCTATGAAACGAACTTAGTATATGATATGTTTATACTTTTAAGCTAATTTGAACAAGCTCTCCAGAATATAGTTTATGAAAAAAACTCATAGCTTATATAGTAGAAATAATTTTACTCTTTGATGGTTGAATTTATTTATTTATAAGAACATACTCATTCCGGTCACATTTATAAGAAAAAACACAACTTTTTAAGTTCATTAAATACATAATATATCCGGTCTATATGTAAATCAAATACATTAGTTATTCGATGAATCTAATTTTTGCTTATAAATATGACCGGAGAATGTACACAATAAATGTTTGTTCTATCATATGAAAATGATAGCATTAGTCAAGTATTTCAATTTTAAAGTCATATCAGTACTGATGATATATACATCACAGATTCACAGGTATAATACTTCATTTTCACTTTCATGTAATGTAAAATCAACTTCCAACCTGTGAGGACAGCATTTCTGAAACAGTTTGTTATTCCTTAATCTCTCTACTATTGAGTATTGATGCATGTGATTGCCTTTTGAGAAAAGTGAAGACATATATATCTGGCCTCACCTTTTATTGTTAATTCATGTTTTGGCATTTTCTGTTTTCAACAGTTTGTCACAACCCAAAATATAACTTTCATTCCAAATTTACATTTTATAATTGAATAGAAAAGGCATAGCTGTGGATATCTCTATTGCTAGGCATGTTTCACACAAATGAGAACACTGTCCTTGAAAACTATACCAATTAAGAATTCTCATCAAATTTATGTCCTTGCATGCTTGATAGTGGATTTTTGATTGCATGCGGTTAGGATCTCATGCATTTATGTAGTCAGTACATCAGTGGTTTTTAGATCAAGATTGAATTGTCAAAACTTAAACTCGGTATTTATATTTTAAAAAGAAAATTAAAACTTGCATGTGTTCTACTCCATTTGATTTTGATCGAATGGTCATCCAACGCAGTAGCTTCTTAAATGAATGTAATTTCCACCGTATACAATTAAACTCGATTTGGACTTTGTACAATCACAATGTCGTGTTGTGACACAGTCAACTACATTAATAGTCATTGAATCAATATCAGACGGTCCATAATCTAAACTCGATATACTAGATTTTGAAGTAAAATCAAAATCTACAATAAAATTTAGACCATCAAAGGTATACTAGATTTTGAAGTAAAATCAAAATCTACAATAAAATTTAGACCATCAAATTTTAACTATACATGTTTTTTTTTTAAAAAAAACTCGGTATTCAATTAAAGAATCGACTAATTCAAAGGGACCAATCCCACCATCCACTTGTGGGGTCCCCACTGAAATCGACAATGAAGTAAATCAAACATGATACCTTGAGAGGAGCAAACTCCGTCGATGTGGATGACCGCATACAATTTATATATGTGGTTGCTTATGTCATCACTAGATGCTCATGTTGAATAAGAGTCACGTTATTTTGACACAAGCATAGCAGGGTCCCAAAATTTGAATAGTGCATGAATTGGAATAGGGTTGAAGAAGTAGTAGGGTGGGTGTGGAAAACCAAAGATGGTTTTGACGTGTGTCAACCTCGGATGAAGATAAGAATCTTTGTGTATACAAAGGAAATAAGTATTGTAATGATACATAATAATAATCTGCATCTGGCATATATCTCCTGGTGTATTTGTTTGTCCCCACAACTGGAGAGTGGTTATACATGTCACTGTTTGGTGTCATGGTCAAAGGAGAATGAGGTTTCATTGGCCTTCCTTCACATCAATACAATACATACACATTCCCTCCTTTTCTCTCTCTCTTTGTACGTGTTTCTTCAATCACATTTATAAGCAAATAGATGTGCACAATCGATCCAGTTCAATTTTGTTTGAGAAATAAGTCACTTTAGTCCTGAATGGAAAATGTGTAGTTATTTTAGTCCCTGAATGCAGAGAAATTACAAAACAGTCCTTGAATGTAGACTTTGTTGGTCAATTTCAAGGACTTAAGTGACCAACAGAGTCTACATTCAGGGACTAAATTGACTAACGGAGTCTGCATTCAGGGACTAAAGTGACGACTAATTTTCTAATTAGGGACTAAAATGACTAATTTCCCTTATTTGTTTAGATTGAAATATGACCAACATGCATTGTGAGATATACCGGTAACTATGATAAAAACTACCTTCATGCATACATATAGAGCTTTTGAAAATTACAAAATGTATTGACAAAATCCATCATCTGTGAAATAAATAAATTCTTTTGACATAAAAGATTTGGACGGGAAATTTCATTAAAGTAAAAGATTGCAAAGTTAATTAAGTTTCTAGTGAATACACACTTCCTAAACCGTGAAAAAAAAAAATTGGTTATTAAACAATTTACTATAGACTTTTTTTATTACTAATGCAATCTCTTGCTAATATAATACTACATTATGTAATATTATACACACAGACTATATTTGTTGTAATTCATTTTAATATTTAGTAATTCACAACTGCTTGAAACTATTTTTTTATTTTTTTAAAATGAGATTGGATTTCGAAATGGTGAGTTTCAAGTCATAGTTCAATTGATTTAATCAGGATTGAACTGATGAAAAATAAATTAAAAATATTAGTAAAAAATATACATAAAAAATGGAAAAATAGATAAATAAAACTAGTTCATGAACTACGATTTAGCTCATTCAACCAGACATCAATACGACTGAGATCAAACCAACCAATAAATTGATCGATTCTCGGTTTAATCAGTTGAATCGAGCAATTGAATTTGTTTTTAAAACTTGCATTAAACTAGCTATAATAAGTCATTAAACATTCCTTCATCTACTTAGCACATTTTCTTCATGATTTCATTATGTAACAAATATGGCATATCATTAAAATATTTCACTCAAATAATTTTCTAATTTTATTTTTTATAGATCTTGTATCATCATCATGATTCATATTGGTATAATTCTTGCCATGAAATGAAGGCTTTAATTAATGTATCTCCACCAACCTCAAAGGCCAGATCATAATGAAAAGTTTCTGAATTTCCTTAATGACTGTCAAAAAAGTCAAAGAAAGATGTAAATGAAAAAGTGTTGTAGAACTGACTGAAGTAATTAGTGTTGTGTAAGATGCTGTATTGCTGATTTTCAGAATTGATGTATCTTTCTACTCAATTTGGTGTGTAGTGACAGTGGATCATGTCGGCAATTCCAAGCAATTTCTGACTACTGACCAACTATATAGAAAACACCTTTTTTCTGCCTTTATATATATATATATATACATATACACACACATACGCGGTATATATTATTAGAGGTAGCGAAGATGAGAATGTTGTATTAGATATGTGATAAGATTAGATGGAAATATTAGAAAGTGAGTTGAGTAGCACCTTTATTAGAAAAGATAGTGGAAAATATGCATGTGTTTTGACATTTAGAGAGAAAATAGTGGATTTTGTAGTAAGAAGAGTATATTAAATAAAGGATAATTAGATCATAAGATGGAGAGAAAGACTTAGAAAAACTATTAAAAAAATTATTAAAAAAGACTTAAAAATTACTCTAACTGGTCACTATTATAAACAAAACTTTATTTTTTAGATATATTGAATAATTAATGTATCTAGTCTTTAATTATTCAATGTATCTACAAAATGAAATTTTGTTTATAATAGTGATCGAATGGAGAAATTAGAGCCCGTTTGTTTTGGATTTTTTGATCTAAAAAAATAACTTTTTTATTTTTGTAGTGTTTGTTATAGATTTTAAAAAAATCCATTTTGTTAAAAAAAAAAATTTAGCTTCAAAATGAAAAGCTATTTCGAGTAGCTTTTCCAAAATCTATGTTTTTTTCTAAACATAAGGAACTCAAGTGTAAGAGCTTCAAATCTTTAAAAAATGATTTTTATGATAATAAACAAACATAAATTTCTTTAGATTTTTTTAAAAATCTCTTAAAAAAATCTCTAGATTCTTGTAACTCAAAACATATTTTTTTTAAAGCTAAAACAAATGCACCCTTAATTGGATAAAAAAATGATTTATAATATAATATTATGGTGTAATCTAATCTATGTAATTGATTACACTTAGGGCCCGTTTGTTATAGTTTTTTTAACAAAGAGATTTTTAAGGAAAACTTCAAATGAAAAACCTGTTTGAATAGTTTATCTTAAAATGTTATTATAAGTATTTCATCATTTGGTTATAATTTTTTTGGATACTAAAATTTTGAAAAAATCTCTAAAAAAAAGCTATTTCAAATAGCTTTTCATAAAAATCATTTTTGAAAGATGCCATTTTGAAAAAATATATGATTTTTACTATGTAAAATCTTGAACATTGAATATTTAAGTTAATGAATGTCAAAATCTCTTTTTTAACTTATATCATATGAGTTTGAAATAACTTTTACTATTTTTAAGTAAATTTCAAAAATATCCATTTTTTAAAATACAAAGAAAAATTCATATTTTTAAAATCTAAAACAAACGAGCCTTTAGTGGGATAAAGTTAAGTTGTTGTCGTGGTTGTTATATATGTATATGTATATTAAATATTAATTTAGGTGTATGGTATAATTTCATTTTTCATTCCAGTCAGTTGTGTGTATGAGAAGAATGTGATGATTGGTACAGGACAAAAATCTGTCAAAATTGCAATGTTTATTAAAATGTTTGGTAAATTTGTTGATGTAGTGACGATGGGTGGTGGATACCGTTTTTACAGGGTTCGTTTTCGTGAAGAAATCTGTTTTAGGTGGTGACGTGTTTTGCTGGGTTTGTCTTTAAGGGTGTTTTTTATGATAGGATGTTTATTTTTAGGTGTTCCGCCTCTATACGGCGATTTTAGTTTGTATTTTTGATTAACCGGTCTCTGTTCGTCTTGAGCAGAGAGATCCGGTAGTTTAATAAAATTTGTAATCTCAAAATAAATAAAAAAACCACTAGTACAATATTGCATATAAGATACGGAATGAAAAATGAATTTTCCTATTCACTTTTCCTTTTTACGTCCCTTCTTTTCGTTACAACTAAATATAGACCTGCTTAGAATTGAAGATACTAATTGATACTATCACAATAAACCATCAAATTGTTCCGAGTCTATTAATATTTTAAATTAGTTATTTTATTTGTCAAAAGTTTATAATTAAGTCTCTCATTATATAACAAAAACATAAATACAGGAACTTAATTGAGAAACTTTTAACAAAAATAAAAACTAGTTTAAAACATTAATAGGATTAGAGTTTAATTTGAAAATAACATAGAAAAACAAGGACTAATATGGTGGTTTCCTTAATAATTTATGTACCGTGGGCTTATTATTTTGATTCTCAATCCTTCATTTCCCTCGTGAATATATTAATCTTTTTATGGCTTTTTTTAAGAGGCTTTTTATGGCTTATAAAGTTACTAATTAGTACATGTCAAACTAATTTTTTTCTTTTCTTTCTCATGTATCTAATGTTTTGGGAGTGGTCAAACAAAACAAGCTTCCCTTTGCTTCCAAAATAATAAAAACAAAGACAACCATGTAGCTTGTTTTGTGGTACAATTATCATAGAGGAGTGGAGTATCGTGGATTCAAACTCGCATCCATCATGTTAAATATCACTGTAACTATCATGTGAGTTGTTTGATATTAGAGGTTCATTCTATTGAATTAAATGTGATATGACAAAATTTTAGTATGTTATTTTTTTGAAGAATTTTTTTAGTGTGTTTTTGACCTGTATTTTGAAGATTTGGATTGGATGCACACATAAGATTTTTTAGTCACTACGGTCAACACATCTCGGTTATTGAATGAAGATAAGTTTTGTGATTTGTATTTTAATTTTGATTTGGGATATCAAGAGGTGATTATTTTTTTTTTTGTGTTAACCCTCCGATTTACAGGGGAAATGAACTCTATTAATTTGGAGTTTGACAGGATGTAAGTAAAGATTGATAAAATATTGTACCACTCATGAATAAAACTCAGGTTTTCACGAATAATTTATCATTTGATGAAGCTCATTAATTAGTTGAGTACAATTGCTTGGTTGAATAGTTTTATTTTAATTTATGTAGCAAAATTTCATTATTATTTTATTCGTATTTTGATTTCATATATGTGTGTATATTCAACGTCTTTCATGCAATGAAACGTGTGATTTCATTCTAATTTTGACCCAAAAAGATTCTTCATCTGTTGCATCAAACTCCATATTGAAAAGCAAAACCCCAAAAATAAAACATAAGATATCTTTTGAAAGAAAAAGGTAAAGAGTAGGCAACAATGTACCAAGATTCTTAGCCAAAACTATAGTGTTTTAATCACTTCTATTATGGTGAATAATTTAATGTTCTTATTTTAAAATTAACTTCTAATCTCAAAAAAGTGTAGACTTTATTCCTAAAGGGAACATTTTGGTACTGATTTTTTAAATAGTTGATATTCCCTCCCCCTCCTTGTCTTTTTTTATGCCAATCTGCAAACTAACCTTGTAAACTTTAATCAACATTTGGTATTGTATTTTGGTAGATTTGAAAATTTGTGTGCGATGATGATTTTTTTTTTTATGATGATACCTTGACAATTAATTATAACAATGTTAATAAATTATTCTTCAACGTCTTCGTAAACTTAGATCAGTTGATAGAAACAATGCATAGTATATGCAAGAGTCAGGGTTCGAATCTTAGAGATCCTACTTATTATCCTTAAAAAGGTAAATTTTTAGCCATTATACTACTTCACAATGCCAAAAAATTATTCTCCCTTCACAACAACAAGGACAAAAAAGATTGCTTATTAATCAATTCATTTTCTATCAAAAACATGGCCGTATATCAAGATCTAATATGGTTTTGCTTGTCATTTGTAATGTGTAAAATGTATTGTAGAAAGGATATTTGAGAAACTGTCCGACACTAAATTTGAGACTGTCTTCTATCGAGAATTTGAACAATGGATGTGTTAGAAATCTTAAAATGTTTAAGTATAAGTGTACACTTTGTCGACTCTCGCTAATCGTGATTGAACCTAATACAATCCAACAAATCCGGTATGTGAGATGATAATTGCTCCCACTTATAAACGCGTGTTCAAATCATCTTTTATCCGATGCATGACTTTTTAACACACACCCTCACGACCAGCATTATTGAGCTTGGTTCGTGGAAATAAATGGTGGGTGTCCGATAGCGAAAACCTAATAGCAGGTGACCCAATGGATCTTAATGAAGGCTTTGATTCCATCTTGCAAAACCGAATCGGCTTGAGAGATGAGGATTACCCCCACTTATAAACACGTGTTCATCTTTTACCTGATGTAAGACTTTTACCAGTAAAATGATTGACCCCTAAAGATTGAGGTGTCTATTGTTTCAACAATTTCCTAATTAAATGACTTGTTTGTGTAAAAAGACAAATAATCATTTGGGTTTGCAACATTTAAAATTAAGATTTACGGTAAATAATGCAAATAAAAGTTTATTTGAGAATCAAATAATAAAGGGTAGTAAAGGGTATAACTTAGTTATAACTTCAATTTGCATGTTGTAGCATATCTTTCCAACACAGCTTTCATATTATCAAAGGATTATTACTCTTCTGAGGTTCATACATCAGATCATCAAATTATGCAACGTTAAAAGTATGAAGTTTTCCTATGGACTTCAAAGCTATTCCGAGAATTTTAATAATTATCTTTTTTAAGTATAATAACTTAATCCAAATTAAACAAACATTCCTATCTTTATCTTTTTCCAAGCTCGAAAGACTAGCAATACAACCTAAGTGATCGAGTTAAATTTTAAAAATTAGAATTTAAATAGCTTGTTTAAAGGAGGAAGCACACATCATTAATATACTAACATGCAAACATATATTATTACTTCATTATCCCTTAATTACATAAAGATGTAGCTCATGGTGAGATTAAAAAAACACATACCTTTTATTTTAAGTGTGTTGTTTTGAACACCTACACTTGTTAGTGGTCTTCACTTTGAAGGATTTAACTATTGCATCAACATCGACTTCCCACCAACACCACTGATGATAAATTCGACAAGTGTATCAAAGTGCTAGTCATCGTCTCTATAATGATTGTTATTTTCGACTCGAGAATTTAACTAAACCTATTGAACATTAGTATATTGGGAAGATTTCTCAAAAGTTGTTGTTTTGCAAAGAAAATAAAAGTAAGGGAAAAAGAATGATTAACGAGATTAGGATTCTTAGAATATCTTCTATCTCTTTGTTGGGTAGAACATGTTTCTAGTCCAATTACTATTGGAGGTTTATGCTCAAGACGCCTAACAAAGTAAGATCTATAGTAGTTACGGTTCAAGGCCCATTCGTGCAATATTGATCCCTAGAGTTAGGAGGGGACTTATATTCTCACGAGTGTTAAAGTGAATCAAAAAAAGTCATACAAGGTTAATTCCCGATCTCTCGGTGAACTGCCTTAGTAACTAATATATATTTGTTTTGGTTCGAAAGGCTAAACTTATAGAAATGCTAACCTAGATTTGATTCAAGATCAAAGAAATTGAAAAACATTAAGAACAATATATACATTAAATAAGCATAATTCAAATAGATTTTATAAAAGAAAATTTCCATGTACACTTATCCAACAATTCAATAGTATTTAGTTACTTATGGTAATTAAATACATCATTAAAGAAAAAAATAAAAGTGTAGATATACAATAACAAGTGAAAGGGGGTTGGAAAACACCCCTTTTGATTTCCATGGTCGCACCTCTAAGTTTCTGAGCCGTCAGAATTCTGAATAAATAATTTTGGGTGAATACAAGCTTAATAGGAAAATTCCAATTCACAACATGAGCGGGGTGCATGACCTAAAAACAACGAAGTTATTTCTTTCACCTTCAGCGTGACCAAAGAGTGTGGAGGCGCCTACCGGAGCACATGAGACAAATACATATTACATTCTATCTCATCCGACACGTGCAAGGCTTACGAAGGCACGTGTCGTGGCGCATGGGAGAAAGACTAATTTTCCTTTCTTATTTTTTCTTCATTCTTCATATGATTTCCATCCTTAATACGTGCTTGGGATTGGCCATTATAAGGATATGTATGACATAGTGCAAGTATATGTTGTATCTCTTTGTCTTGAAGTGGTCTATTAAGATGAACGACTTTTTAGAGAAATACTCATTTGTCCTTGAAGATTGAAAAGCTACTGAGCCAATTCAGAGTTGAGTGTGTGATCTTTAGTACTTAATCTAGATGATTGTTTTGATATTTTTTATATCAATCATCCAAATGATTTCTCGGTCAGATAAGTGAGCTTGACATTACTGCAACTTACCAAGCAGATGATCATCATGTCTAGACGATGACTTGGACTTTTAGCACAAATGATTGTTTGTGTTGACGCTCTGTTAACCAAAGAAGTTGTTTATGTCATGATCAACTGGTCTTGTGCTTGATGACCACTTCTCATTTTCGTCGCTCGTTTTCTAGACAACCATCCTTTATATTGAGACCAGAAGATTCGCCTTATTGTATATTTTTGTATTTTTCTTTATACTAACATACATACACACTTGAACACACAATTATTGGAATTATTGTTCCTTTACTATAAGTCTTGTTATCATCAAAGCATATTAATTCATAGATATTGTTATGTACCTACGTGATTCTAAATATATATATATATATATATATATATATATATATATATATTCACATAGTAAGAGTAGACACAATGCTGCATTAATTTATTTACTTATACTCTTGGTGATTTATGTGGAGGTTATCAATATCTGGTGCTTTAGTTTGTCAAACACTTAAATATGCATATTACGATGCTTTGGTGCTACTGTGAATCCATTATTTTAACTTTCATGTTCAAATCAAAAGGACAAAAATATTACAATTATGAGGCTTAGATTGAAAGTGAATTATAGATATTTTGATTTTATATGGTTTTGTTTTTGGTCTGATTATATGGTTTCAAAAAGGTCAAGAATCAATTTCAAATAATACTACAAAGGCCAATACTATCATATCGATCATAAGACAAAAGGTTTAGTGGGGTGGTGTCTAATGTGTTGGTGACAAAGTAAAATCTAAAAGGTACTATTAGCATATCTTTTTTCCTTCTAAACACATTTATAAAAAATACTTAAAAAAAAAAACTCTTAACACATTTATTTTAATCTTATTATTGGTGCAAAGTATTTACAATTTTTCTAATGATCAATCATCATCTAGGGTCCTCGTGAGCATAACTCGATTGATAGGGGTAATGCATAATATATGCAAGTTTGGGGTTCAAACCTCGGCCACCAACAAAAAAAAAATCATCATCTAGGATCATGACTACCTTAAACTATGTAGGTTTCACATAAGTTTAACAGGACAAATATTATTACTTTTTTGTTTCTCATGTGTTTTTCCAAAGAAAGTAATCTAATTTGAGACACTATTAAATACTAAACGCGAATACCTCTTCCAATTGAGATTCGATAATTGGTGTATCACGATGTGAGAGTCTAACCGTTTACGCTAGATCCAACTTCATAAGTGTATAGATTTTTCTTTTTTGAGGGAACAGAAGTGTATAGATATTAGTTTCAAATGAAAATCAACATATATGTTGAAAATTATATTTGCTACCATTTTTGTTGTAATTAATTAATTGGATTATAAATAATTTATACAATCCTAACCATCTCTTTTTGTATAACTTAAGTCAAAGACCAAAATAAATAGACATGTTTTATGAATTTCATTGATTACTAATATTTGTTGAAAAATTTAATTAATTATGCTAGTAGAGTGTCCTCTTTCCATCGCGTTTTTATCACTTATAAGATAATTAAAATTTAATTTCACTTATATTATCTCCGACAACTACACTATGATGTAGTATCAGTAGAAATAGTTAGATTTAAAGAGAGAAACAATATTGTATATCTCTTTAAATTTAACCATTCCTACCATTGCTCCTCCATAACACTTGTGAATGGACATGTACATATTGTTTATAATGACACATGATGAATAGAACTAATACCTTGTTAAATCAGACACTAATTACGGTTGTTATTTTACTGCATGCACTTGACAGGAAGTTAACTTTAAGTACAAGTAATTATATGAGCAATTTCTATCACATGGTGTGTTACTTTTGCTGCTCCCACTTAACGTATGACCCTACAATCTTTGCCAAAACAAATCCTCTCTACATGAAATCTCATTTTTTTTTCTCATTCTGTCTTCACTGTTTATCCCACCAATCTATGGCATAATTGGCTCTTATTTTAGTGGCCCCAATTTTAAAGGAAAAAAATAATTATATTGTACTATTAGTTTATTACCCTAAAATTTTAAGAAATTACATTGATTAAAAAGTGAAGATGGGTCCTAGTATTATTAGACAATAGACACTAGATAGAGACTATTACATAAAATAGGAGTTATAATTGGTATAAAAAGAAAGGAGAAGGTAACAATTGAAGAATAACATATATAATGGCACCAATCAGCAAGATTTTTAGTACTCAATTGGATTACACTACTTTTGGAAAGTGACAAGCCATTAATCATTCCCACTTGAAAGCTAATAGTTTTCCTTTTAATAATATTTTTTTTTCCTTTTTCCTTAAGGGAATAAAATTATATTTAAACCTTCTTTATTAAAAGAAAAAGAAACCATACTCAAAATTTGAAAGGGAAAAAAAAATCACATGCTAATTTATTTTATTTTAAAAATGTAACATGTTAATTAATAATTTTTTTTGTAGTTTTAGTTAGAACTTAACACTCATAGAGAAGAAATTAGTGCAACAATGAAATCTAGATTTTACCTTACCTTACCTAATAATGCTTATCGTGTATGATCATTACAAAGCTTTTTTATACTTTTTCTTTCTTGTATTCCTCTAGTTCCATAATTACTACTGTACTCCCAAACAATGCCTAGCTACAACTGGCCACCAAAACCCTATTATTGTAGTACTAGCAAAAAGAAAAAAAACATACTCGTAAATGTAATTCCATTGGACAACTTAGACCTAATAACATGACAGAAATTCTTAGGCTTTATTGTGTTGTTTGTTAATCATATCATTTCTTTGTAGTATTATGCAATAATATATCATGTTTGTCTTGTTTTTGTTAAGTGCACAATACTCTAGCAAACAAATTTTATATCATGTAGGAGCATGCACATGTGTATACAGTTTCTCTTTAATATTCAAAATTGTTTGTGCTAACTTCTTTTACAATTTATTCAAAATCAGCTCCAAGTTGCTAGGGAATTATTTAAAAATGTTGAGGATAGACGTGATGAATTTTTAATTGAAAGTATTTCTTTTGTGTTTTGATAAAATACATGGTGGTGGATTCAAAAAAGCTGCGTGGTTAAATAGTGTTGTTGAGGCAATAAATAGTTGAAGACCCTATTCTTGATGTTTGATTATATTAATATCAAAGTAGTATTACAAAAGAATTATTATTAATTTATCAAGGGGGAAAAATAATTTATCAAAGAGAGAAAAAAAATGCTGGTCAATTTGCTTTACCTCCTATCATATTATCTAAAAATCTAGGTGTACTTTCCATCCCATTTTGTTAAGCATTCTATCATCTAATTTAATATTATTGATATTTTGCAACTTTCCTTTATTTTTTAGGGTTAATATATGTTTAGCCCCCTATAATATTAGCGATTTTCGGTTTACCCCCTGTAAAAAAAAATTGTTTAGATTCCAACCCTGTAATTTGAAGATCTTTTGATTTTGGACATTCATGACATCAAATTACAAAATTCAAGGTACTTTCGCCCCCTGTAATTTGAGAGAATTTCGGTTTACCCCCTACCATATCATTGATATTTCGGTTTACCCTTTGTCATATCATCGATTTTGTACAGTCAAAATTCATGAAGGTCCAAAACCAAAAAAATTCAAATTACAGGGTTGGAATCAAAACAAATTTTTTTACAGGGAGTAAACATGTATTAACCCTATTTTTTAGTGTGATATTGATACGAAGTTTCCACCGTCCCTTAGTAGTGACTAATCTCCGGTGAAGTACCAATGGGGCACACAGGATGGGTTCTCCCCTTCCAGCTGGATTTTTTTTATTATACATGAGCCTATAATCAAACTCTCACTAGTGCAAATCAGGGATACAAGACCTGATTTTTAAAGATTTCAAACCTGTTTTTGTGCAAAAGTGGTCTTAAATCTCTAAAAAAACAGGTCTTGTATCCTTGATTTGCACTAGTATCTTGACCATATGCTTAAGGAATCCAAGCCCCTTACCACTTGGACCAATCCATCCTTGATGATTCTCTTATTTTTTGCAACTTTCCTTTTATTAGAGCATATTTATTCTTAATAGACTTTTACTCCTTTATATCTTATATATACGTACACTTAAACTATGAGCATATATATGATTATCTTATTTATTGGAAATGGTAAGGACAAGAAACATTTATGTAAAAAAACGATAAAGTACCAAAAACATTAACACAAAGGGCATCCTATAAATTGAAATGCAATACTATATATTATTTTACCTTAACCCTCAAGTCACCCAAGAACACTTAAATTAGATGGTCAAAGATCACTTTCAACTTAACAAGAGATCGTGGGTTGGAATACATTCTTAAGAATGCAACAATGTTAAATCTCTTGAGGGTGAACTGTTCCATCAATTGCGGTTCTACCTAGCTTGTGGGGCTAATCTCTACAATTGTGCACAGAGGATACCCGATTCACATAAAAAAAACTCAAATTTATAGGAGAGAGATGTTATTAAGTTGTAGTTTGTTAAGTAGATACGTGCTTCGAAGCATATAAGAGGGTTGTTTAGATCCTAAAATCCGAATACTTGTTATGTTTGGATTCTAGAATCCGAATTCATAAAAATACTCAAAACATCAGTTAGGTACAATCGAATTGTGGCTAAAACGATTGTGACTAAATTTTTCTACTTTAAAAAATGCCAAAAAAACACATTCCAATTTTAAAATCAGAAAATTGGAGGCTTATTTTTGAATTTTCGGAGAGCACATGGCAAGTGTGGGGGGCAATAAGAAATTCTTTGGGAAAAATAGCATAAAGACCCATACACAGCTACTATTTGATGGGTTGAAAAATACAAAAAATTTAAATGGACTTGAAAATAACTAAAATGTTTAAATGGACTTGCAACTTATACCCCATAATGGCTTTCACCGACTCACCTCGCGTTTGTCCCGAAATTATTCTTCTTTGATTTATTTGTAGGGTTAAATATGTTTTTGTTCCTATAGATACTCTAACGCTTTATTTAGAAAAGTACTAATGAATGTCATCGTGTTACTCTTTAGTGACTTAAAATTGAAAGTTTTTAATGAAAATTAGTGTACTCAATGCATTGGAAAATGAAGTATTTGTTTTCTTTAAAAAATAATTATTAATTACTAATCCTTGAAGAGTGCTGCAGAGACACTTGTTAGCAAGACCCATTTTTTTAACACAATATAAATTAAATATGATTTTGAAGCGCCAAAATCATAAAAATTTATGTTTAATTAATGTTTTAATAAGAAAAACTAATATATATTTTTAGAGAGATTGATATAATATTTTAAACATGATTGCGGAAAAAATTTAAAATTTTACATAAGTTGATTTAAAAGTAAGGACACAAAATGGTGATAAAAAACTTTTGGGGATCAAAAGTTAAAAAAAAATGTTGGAGGGCTAAACCAAATTAATTTTGATATTTTAGTTATGTTTGTGTGTAAAGTGACATTTATAACAAAAATAAAATAGTTATTTTGATCAAAATAATTTTTAAAGAAAGAGAAAAAAAATATAGTTTATAATGTCTATATTTTTCAACCATGATATTGAAAAACTATTTTGACATGGATAGTTTTCATCCAAAACTAGTTTTTGAAATGAAATTTTTATAATCTCACGACTCGAGCACCGCTAAAGGAAGATGAGGGACTCCTGTTTAAATATGAGTGTCACTAGGTTGATACATTCCTTCTATTATTTAGATGGATCATTTTGGAGAAAAAAAATCTTTTCTAAATGAGTAAATATGAGCTAAATTTGGATTTTTATTCCTTCAAGAAAGGGTGCAATTTTTAAGGAAGGAAGATGTTCTTGTGACGTGAGAAAGACAGTTACAAATGTAAGGAACATACATGATTTGTTTTAAAAGACGAAAAAGAAATAAAAAAAAATAATCAAAGCACAAGGAGTGCTAAGATCAAAATGTTACAATCCTAGCAAGAAATAAAAACAATGGTGTCTGCAAATCGAGCAAGTAGATAAACATAAAATCGTTTTACAGATTAATTCATGATAAGTTTTACCATGTTCCAGGGTGTACGAGTTAAACAATCCAAATTACCAAATACCACAGTTTTGGTGCTTCTAAATTTGACGAAATGCATGCCAACCAAATTGTATGCAAACATTCCTTCACTTTCTTTTCTTGAGAAATCAAACCTATGGATTGAACTGTTTGACAATAACAATTATTTGGTATTACACCATTAATTTCTAACCAAAATAAAACATTAACCCATAGTTTTTCAGAAACCAGACTATTAAAGAACAAATGTTTAGTTGTTCAATTCAAATTACAACCAACAACGTAAGAATGTGCTGCTAAATTTTACAACCCTCTATAATAAATTATTTTTGGTGGAAATATAGTTATGCAGCAATCTCCAACCAAAAAGTCAAATCAATGTGACCAAACTACTTATGTCCAAATGACTATATATAAAAGGCGATTTGCTATATTTTCAAAATTAGCTATCAACTCACAACTCTCTTTAATCAATAAGATCCAAAATCCAAATATCTTCCACATTATCATACACAAAAATGTTAGATAATAAAATCTTACACTCTTCATCAACTCAATCTCTCAAACAAACAATTTTCTTCTCTAACTTCAACACTATCTCTCAGTATTTTCTGCTAAATAAGAACCAAACAAGTATTATCCGCGAGGATAAAAAAGTAGCTCCCTTACTTAGGGGCAGGTAGTTTAGTTTTCATTAAGAAATAACAAAAAGAGGGTACTAGTAGAAAACATAGGGGGTGCTGGTATTAACTCCCTTAATTACTTTGTATAATCCTCTTATATTTGTAAAACAAAATAGCCCAACCCAATATAAAACCATTTGACTATTACTTTTTCCACCCTCCTCTGTTCTCATGCGCCCTGCAAAAAATATAAAAATATCTCTGGTCCGGATTATATAATCCAAACCAGATTGTTAGCATATTTCAGATTACGAAATCCAAAATATTACGATCTGTGATTTTTTGTGTTTTCTTTGATGTCAAAGGTCTCTGTTGACCGTTATATAACCCCGCATAAGCTGCAAAGCAATTGCAGGTGTTATATGGACGGTCAACAACATAACACCACAAACACTCCTAAAAACTAAAAAATGTTGAAAAAAATGTAAAAAAAAGGTGAAGTGAAGAATGAAGGAAATTGTTGAAGATCCAATCCTATTTATAGCCTTAAACGAGTCCTAGATCATAAGTACAATCAAATAAAACGTGTTCCACTGTTCAACCATCCAAAAATGCATTAAACACTCCACTAACCGGTCAAACCTTTGGTGAAACGCCACCATCCAAAAAAAAACTGAGAGTGTTCGGATTATATAATCCAAAATCACTAAATCAATTTAGATTATATAATCTGAATAGCACCATAATGTCTATTTGGAGGGTTTTGATGAAATAAGACATAGAGAATAATTAAAAAATACCTATAAAAAAAAGTAAGCGGTTTAAAACAACATAATCTTATAGGATGGTGTTCGAAGAGATGTTTTTGAACTCGATCCATATATATATATATGCAACATAATGATGAAAGACAAATAAAAAGCAACCTCTTTGTACCTACCTATCTATCTATATATTTTTGACAGCATGCTGAAGATCTACATAATGTTGTCAAATAGAGAGCTATCTATTTGCGACAGCATTAGATAGATCCTCAGCACAATGGCAAAATTTTCATGGTTTATTTGGTGTGTTTTTTTTAGTTTGTGTTTTGCAGCAAACAGTCAGTGCAATGTGGACCACAGGAAAAAAAATCATGTTGCAGATTATAAAATCTGAAAAGTCCATCACCCTACATAAGGTGCACAATTTCCTTCATTTTTCACCAATATCGAATAAATTCGGATTATATAATCCAGAATCCTTAGGAGGAATTCAAATTATATAATCCAAACTTAGTCAGTTTCTTTGGCCGGTGCTCCACACCACAAACAATTATGGAAAGTTTCAACCCATGCACAAGTATTTTCTATAAATAGCCTCCAAAATGCCACCATTCCTCACACCATCACACCCTCTCATCCTATTACTTCTATGCACAATGTGTTTCCATCGTTGGTCTTTCATAAAAATATGCTACTTTGGTAACTCAGAGATTGTATGAACGATCAACGGGGAAGACAACGCGTTACAAATAAGCACGGTTTGTCTGGATGCAAGGTTGGTTTGTTTGGGTTAAGCTTCAGGTGTTTTAATAATTAAATGTAATAAGTTTTAAGCTTAAACTTTAGTGTAGATGTATCAATTATATTAATAAAATGAGATATTATTTGTATTTTTTTGGTTTAAATTTGCATTTATTTTATGATTTTGGCATCTAAATAATATAATATAAAATAAAACAAACTGGATTTAAATTCTGGTAAAAAGGATTTTCGGATTATATAATCCAAAAATTTATGGAAAATAGAATTCAAATTTCATAATCTAAAGGATATTTTTGAAATTTTACAAGGCGCGCGAGTATTGTATAACCATTTTGCTATTTCTTAAATTTCTAAGTTGAAAATCCAATGTAGTAATATTCAAAATCAAAACCTTCACAAAAACTGCAGCGACTATCTCCTCCACCTCATAAATTCTCCTGTTAAACATGATTAACGCTAAACTATTTCATTATGTTAACCATTCAAAACTTAGCTCTTTAATTGATTTATGCAAATCCATTAACCAAATTAAACAAACCCATGCAAACTTAATCACCACAGCACAAATCACACTTCCTGTTATAGCCAATAAATTCCTCAAAAACGTTGCTTTAGTTTCACTTACTTATGCACACAAACTGTTTGATCAAATTCCTCAAAGAGATTTATTCATTTACAACACCATGATTAAAGCACATTCTTTGTCAAACCATTCGTATCGTGATTCTATTGCGGTGTTTCAATCATTAATAAGGGATTCGGGTTATTTTCCGAATCGGTATAGTTTTGTGTTTGCTTTTGGTGCTTGTGGAAATGGGATGTGTGTGTGGGAAGGGGAGCAGGTTTTTACACATGCTGTGAAAGTTGGGTTGGATGGTAATGTGTTTGTTGTGAATGCGTTGATTGGTATGTTTGGAAAGTGGGGAAATGTGGAGGATGCGAGGAAGGTGTTTGATTCGGCTGTAGATAGAGATTTGTATAGTTGGAACACTATGATTGGTGCGTATGTTGGATCCGGTAACATGATTCAATCGAAGGAGTTGTTTGATGAAATGCATGAGAGGGATGTTGTGTCATGGAGTACTATAATAGCTGGTTATGTTCAGGTATTGCAAAGTTTAGAAAGTAAAATAGATAAATAATGATACTAACATTTTTACGGTTGAAGGTATATTACATTTTACGCAAACTGTGCTAGGGGTCTTTAACTTAATTTAATGTTTCAAATTTGTTGTTTATCTTTTTCTTCGTGGCAAATTAGTTATTTTTCTTAAAAAATGAGTACACCGTTGAACCAAGTTTCATTATTAGTTCACTTCAGTTTCAAAATTGGGTACATGATCATTGAATGATACACAATAAAGAATGTTTCACCGTTTAATACCTTTATAAGATCATCGTTGACAACATCATGTTAATTTCGATAGGTTAGATATTGTAACAGTCGTTATAATACAATTTAGATGTTATCTTGATGAACTGATGATGTAATTTACCTATTTGATTGATTAAGTAAGACTTTTGGTAACATACTTAGATGAAAAATGAAGTGTGGTTTATCATTTTTGACATTTTAGAATATAGAGGACTAACTTAAAATAAAAATAGAAGCTGTTTGAAACTTTTAAACTAAGTTCAAAGGACCTTTCGTGCAATTTTGACTATTTTTTTTTACTTGATTGTCTATGCACTGTGTCTAAAGTTACTTCATGTTTTTTCTAGGTTGGCTGTTTCATGGAGGCTCTGGACTTCTTCCACAAAATGTTGCAATCCGATGTCAAACCAAATGAATATACCATGGTAAGCGCTCTTGCTGCCTGTTCAAATCTTGTCGCGTTGGATCAGGGGAAGTGGATCCATGTTTATATTTGGAGGGACAAGATTAAGATGAATGATAGACTTCTGGCTAGCCTCATTGACATGTATGCAAAGTGTGGTGAGATAGATTCTGCATCGAGTGTTTTCCATGAACACAAAGTGAAGCGAAAGGTTTGGCCATGGAATGCCATGATTGGTGGGTTTGCAATGCATGGAAAACCTGAAGAGGCTATAAGTCTGTTTGAACAAATGAAGGTTGAAAGAGTTTCTCCTAATAAAGTAACATTCATTGCCTTATTAAATGCTTGCAGTCATGGCTATATGGTTAAGGAAGGAAAATCATATTTTGAATTGATGGCTAGTGATTACGGAATTAATCCTGAAATAGAGCATTATGGATGTATGGTAGATTTACTTAGTCGTTCCGGACTCTTGAAGGAGGCTGAAGAGATGATTTTGAGCATGCCGATGGCTCCAGATGTTGCGATTTGGGGAGCACTGTTGAATGCATGTAAAATCTACAAAGACATGGAACGTGGATCTAGAATAGGTAAGATAATTAAAGAAATTGATCCTAAACATATAGGCTGTCGTGTTCTGTTGGGTAATATATATTCTACATCTGGAAGATGGAATGAAGCAAGGATGCTAAGAGAGAAGAATGAAATCAGCAGTGACACGAAAAAAATTCCTGGTTTCAGCTCAATTGAATTGAATGGGATATTCCATGAATTCCTTGTTGGTGATCGATCACATCCTCAGAGTAGAGAGATTTATTCATTTTTGGATGAGATGATAAGCAAGTTAAAGATTGCCGGGTATGTTCCCGAGTTAGGGGAAGTTTTGCTTGATTTTGATGACGAGGAAGATAAAGAGACTGCTCTTTCTGTACATAGTGAGAAGTTGGCTATTGCTTTTGGACTGATGAACACGGCACCCGGAACTCCAATTCGCATAGTGAAGAATTTAAGAGTTTGTGCGGATTGTCATCAAGCAACAAAATTTATCTCCAAGGTTTATGATCGAGTAATTATAGTTCGAGATAGGACAAGGTATCACCACTTTAAAGATGGAATTTGTTCTTGCAAAGACTACTGGTAGATTAAGAAAGTGCTCTTCAGCCCTAATCTCTGATGCATAAGTTGCAACAAGTGAACTGTTCTCCCTGAAGTGACATTTGTGAGGCGGTTTCATTTATTTTGTCCTTCCCTGCATTGTGTCTGAGGAGGAACCAGTGTCTCGAGAGTTTGGTTGACTGGCAAGGCCCTAAAAACGCCGTTGCTTTGTGCATCTAGTGAGTTTTTCTGCTGCATGATGTGGATTGTTTGTACACTAAGTTGGACTAGACTGAGATGTGGTGGATCTTGTGCTTATATCTTTGTAAAATGAAAAAGTACTTCCTGTTTGTGCGTCTGATTCAAATCACAGGTATGTTTTGGAGATCTAGGACTAGGATAATATGTTCTCATAGCTTGTCCATTTTCTCTAGGAATTGATGAGGTTGGAAGAAATTCATCTGTCTGTTACCGTAATACTCTTGTCCCTTAACTTGGTCTTGTGTTATGTAAAGGAAGATAAAGAAACAAAACTTTGTTTTATATGAAAAATATCAGTGTTAATGAAGATAAATTCTACCAAGCATATACTAGCTCTTCTTGCAGTGGTATTTGAGTCTAACAAACTTTCTATTACTGCAGAAACCTTCTAGTGGCAACCTTGGTGTAGGAAACCACCATTTGTCATAATATTTTGTTGTACTGTATTTATAGAAATCATCATCTGTATCTTTTGATAAATAAGCGAACTCATTTTGAACTCATTTTCCCTTTTATACCGCCAGCATTTTGTTGGGAACTAACAATCAGTTGAGCCTTTAGGGAAATAATGATAAAAGCAGTTAGTGTCTTACAAGCAGCATTGTTTCCTGTGTTTGCAAGGTAGGGATATCCACCACGTGGAGACTACTTTGTTCCCATGCTTCCATAACCTATTCAGTCAAAGATGAGGTTTATTCATACAGAAATCGTAATAGGAGGAATGAAAAGCTTAAGGGAGAGAGAGGCTTAGGTATAAAAGGGAAAATGGAGGATAATTAATAAGAGAAGGTTAGCAGTGTTCTGGATTTCTGTCATTTTCTATAGTTTATGTCTTCTAGAAATTGTTTTCTGAATTTGATATGAAAAATATTTTTGGTGAAGATGATGGAGAGCATATTTTCATGTCCTCGGAGTACTTAAGCTATAATGTGTCGATAAGTATGTTTTCAACAGATAAATAAATAGCACTGGTAGTTTAGGATAATTTTGTTATGCAAAAGTGAAGGCACAGAAGAAAATCATAAGCAAGGGAATGTTCTTATGCAAGTATCTTTTTTTGTTATTCCTTTGCTTATGATGATCACATTGAATTAATCAGAAGTGTTTAGTAAAATTAACGATTGAGCTATCTGATAGATATAAAATAGTAAAATTAGCCTCACTTGAATAATCAAGGAAGAAATTTTGATTCCAAATTTCATCAGCAATATATCACTGCTTCTGATGTGTCCAAAATCTTAATTGTTTTCAAATTGAAGGTTTTTTTCCCCTTTATGTTACACAAGACATACCTTGTCTACATTAATTCTTGTGAAACCACCTTGTAATGTCAAGCGTAAGAATGCATGGTTATACGAGGGAACCATTTGATATTCGAGAATTTCTCATAAGTGAATCATTATGATCTCTAGTAAATTATCAATCATGAATAGTTTATCCACATGCTGTTCAGAATCAGGAATTATTACTTAAAAAGCATGAACTGCATCTAAAATATAATGTATTGCTGCCTATGTTATAAGACGTTAGAGCAGGAGCCTATGTTACTTCATCAGATTTATAACTGCATATATCAAAGAATACATACTTATTAAAACAACTTATGCAATATGCATAAGATGTTTTCAACTTATTTCCATAAACTTTTTAGGACAGCTTATGAAAACAACTTATAGCTTAAGCTTACATGAACAGTTTCTCTTTATTTTATCTTTTGTTATAGAAATAACTTATACATAAACCTTTATATAATAAGCACGTTTACTATGAGCACTTAATTAAACTATTTATTCAATTAGTTTTTCTGAGTAAGTAGATTAATCTAAATCACAAAAAATAACAATATATTGAATTAAATTGGAATTAATCGGTCAAATCTCTGAAAATTGTAGTGGTTTTATTTTCTGTTTTTAGTTTTATTCTAAGGTCTTTCACAAGATTATAATTTCAAACTGAATAGTGATTATTTTGAACTAGGTAGAGATGTTCTTTTATAAACTCTAACTGCTTCAGTTTTGTATTTACAGAGAAGGACTAGGGGAGGCATTTGATAGAACCAATGCATTTGTAAATGGTTTAGAAACCTTTGATGTTGGACGAAATGAGCCCATTAGCAGGATTTTGTATGCATTTGCTTTGTTTGACATCATTCTTACGAGCTTCAGTGAATATTGAATCAATCGGGAATACCCAAGTTTGAAATTGAACCCTAGGTGAAACAAATCTTTAACCAAGTTTTACTTGCCTTTCAGTCAAACTCCCGATTATCAGATTCCTCACGGTCGATGATACCTATAACTATGCTCAATGTCTTTCACAATGTTTCCTTTATTTCTAACCAGGTAAACTTTCAATCATACAAAATTATCAATTCTTTTAATGTACTTGACTATGTTTGCCTTTCATTGTAACAATTTCAATTCTCGTTGAGATAACTTTATTGCAATTGCTGGAACTGGTAATGTTATAATTGTTTTGGAATAGTTGATGTGCAGCTCTTCTTGACCATCATCAATATGTCGCGTTTTTCCAAAATATTTAAAATTAAATTTGGATTTATGCCAATAGCTTTTCGGTAAGATACCTACAACTGATCAGCCCAGATACTCTTCTGTCGATACAGCAGACTGTTGAACCTGGTTTCTACCTTAATCTAACTGTCGAAATTTGGCTGCTCGGATTAAGAGGATCTGTGTTCACAATATATCTGCATAGCGTCTTTCATTTGATTCTTTTCAGTAAATCATAGAGCAGTATATATCTTGGAAGCTATAGTTTTCCTGGATTATTCCTTATCATATTATCATTTCTGGCATTGGATTTTGCAGCTGGATCTAGAGGTGACACTTGGATTTGGACTACTGGAATATGTCATAGGCTAAAATGAGAATAAAGATTGGAAGCTTAAAGTAGGATGATTGAGTTGCTCGTTCTTGACATAAGAGTATTACATAACAATGAAGTTATGATGGTTAAACTGATTGTAGAAAATCCAGTTATCAAGCTGTACTATTGAATACATTATAAGAAACAATTCTTGTATTTATTAGTTTTATTCTTAAGCTATCGAGTTTTGATTGCTTAATAACATAGCAACACTTCAAGACATACATAGATAAAGGAGAAGGTCCTCGACTGTGTTATTTTGACACAAAATGGAACAATTTTTGTCAACAATTTGGTTGGTTTTAACGCAATTCTAACACATTGTTAATTGCGTTCAGTGGATGATAAATGAATATAACAAGATATCCCATCTCGATAGGCATTTATTGAACACAAATCACAATTTTAAACATTATAATTAATTATGATTAGTGGTGACATTGTCAAATCAACAACCATATGCACCACCAGAGTCAATATGTTCATCATATATAATACTCAACATTTTGACTATTGGAAATGTTCAAAGTCTGTATAGATGCAATTACATCTTAGGTGTTTAGTTTGAAATTTCTCTCTTAAATTCAACATTGCCACTATACCATAAGAATTTTAATAATCATTATCATATTTAAAGAAACTTCAACTCTACACATCAATCTAATCATAAGTCATAACCAGAACATTCAAACATACATGTATCCCTGGCTTACTACCTGAAGCACTGAATCCATTTTACCATCAAGAAGCAGAAAATAAGCAACAAACTTTCTAATTATATAGAACTTGAGTTTGTATAACTATACACTAATGCCAATATGTATGCACCACAAAACCTTTTCTTTTGGTGGAACAGTGCCAGGATCATCTTTGCATTTGAAATTTCCAAATAGAATTTGGACTAAGAGTTGAACGAGTAAAGATTGAGATTCAAACACCGATAAAAGAGAAAAATACTAATATAACAACTCCTATGAGAAACCATAGATACATTACAAACTTACTGAAAGATTGGCACCACATACCATGAAGTTTGTCCAATTGCTTACATATATACTCATAAAACAGAAAAACAAAACTACACTTTTGATGCTTTGGGAAAAAAATAAGTACATATAATGCAGAAGATTATATATAATCTTTTGAATTCTCATAACATTACAATGTCAAGGAATGTATAGCATGGCTACAAAGATTGTATAGACAACTCAACCATCTTCATTTACAACTTCAAACTGTTCAAAACTGTTCTTCATAAAATCCAACATAAATAAACAAATGACATATCCATATATTACCAAGAAATTACTATTTTATGTATGTGACATTGTGATAGAGATAGAAGAAACAGGAGTGTACTTTGATAAAATTCAATTTTACAAAATCACTCGACATCAGTAACTTGAGCACATGATGCTTCCATCATACCGTTGCGAATTTGATCACCAATATCCCTAACATGGCCAGGTCCATGAGGTATAAAAACTGTGGTATTCTTTGAATTGTTTCCAAGGTCTCTGATTGTGTCAAAGTATTGAGTAATCATGATAAGATCCATCACTTCCTTTGCTGAAGTTCCTTCTACCTTGTTAGAGAATTGCAAGATATTCTCTCTCAAGCCATCTGTGATAGCTTGCCTCTGCCTTGCCACACCAACCCCGCCTAAAAACTTTGATTCGGCTTCTGCTTCTGCCTTTTTAACAATAAGCACCTTGTCTGCTTCTCCTTTGAATTCACTAGCAAGTAGCAGCCTTTGAGCTGTGAAGTTCAATCATAACTCGCTAGTTAAGCTACATAAATAACATCTGGATGCAATAAACACACATAAAGTGGCTGCGTATATGGACAAACAGATGCAGTGTTGTCATTCAGCGATCACGAAAAATGGCAGTTTGTTCATATTCCGCTATGCAAAAGTGGTTTAGAACCGATATAGCCGCTATTTAACATCATTTTGCACTAAAGAGCAAAGAGGATATATGGATGTACTAGGATAGTATTGAGGAATCACACTTGAAACAATGTTCCGAAGAGCAAAGATTACATACATACTGTTACAACAATTCTGAACGAAACTGACAGAGCAGTTTCTTAAGAGGACTTTTACACAATTATTTGAATGACACAACTGACAGGAATCGAGATCCTGCCATCTCCCTTACTATAAATTCCGCACTTAATTCAAATAACAAATTACTATCTATAGTTACATACACACACCTAATAAAACTTAACCGACAATTAACATAACTGCTCCTAATAATATAGTAACTATCATTAATAACATAATAATCGCCTAATAACATTTACTAATAAGAGATCTAACATAGCGTATCGTAGAACAATAGTGAGTTGTTCAAATTTCGCCATGCTATAGTCTATAGACACTATTTAACAACACTAAGGAGATGAGATAAACATGTGCAGGAGCGAACACACACACTGAGCTTAAGGTATAACCAGTGTACAAGTTATGTCCCGAGTAGACAACTTAAGTGGTAACCTAAAATTCACACCTTGAAAAAACTCACATAACCACTAACTTACTAACAATTTCATTTGTTAGTTAAAAACAGAACATAAGATATGGAAAAATGATTAATTTCATTAGCACCAAAGGGATCCCACAAAACTAAAAATTAAGATGCCCCCATACATCAGATATGATGCAATACAATCACGGAAAAAATTAAAGTAGTAAAACATCGGAATATGTAGAGTAATCTTTCAGAACCTAATCCATAAATTCTGAGATTGAGTAATACAACATGCATTTTACTGCTCGATACGTGCAGAGGAAGAAAATAGATTCTTAAAACCACAGTATTATTACCTGCATTAATCTCATTCATTGCCCTCCGCACAGAAGGATCAGGTATAATATCCACCATCAGTATGTGTTCTATGCTATACCCATATTCTCCCATCACCTGTGACATGAAATTCAGGAGGAGTAAATGAGGAGATAGGTATCGGCATAGACATGAAAAAGGCATCAAGAAATTCAGAAAAAGTTATACAGCATGACTATAATACAACACATGAAATTAATATAAACTGAATTAATTATGTCTTTTCACTCACACTTCTCTCTTATCTTTATCTCCTTATATTACTCAGTTCTCTCTCCTCTAAATACTCAAACGCACCGTGCCTTTCTCGTCCTAAAATTAGAGAATACATTTCACCGTGAAGTAACTTGTATGATATCAAGGGTCTATAATTAGAGAATACATTTCTTCTTGTATCAGAAAACAATAATTTCAAGAACAACAACAGCAATGACGACGAAAACCACCACACAAAATTAACAACTACTCTGTGATAGTGTGTACAATTTTATCAAGACAAATTCTACAATGGACCACTATGATAGGTTTTCCATGGTGGACTATACTTGAAAATTCTTTGAAACTCCAATAAACACAGATGTCAAATTCCAAAACTAGAAGCTCAAAATTAGTACAGTAGTTTGATCAATGTCAGTTTGACAAAAATAAGGGAAAACAAATATGTGTGCCTCAAAACTCAACTTATACTTGTTATTTTTAGTTTTTGTCAAACAGACACCGATAAAGTCATTGTCTCAACCGTAAGCATGAGCAAGACTGTGACTTTCTTTCTACTTTCAAGAGGCATTATAAGAACATATCGACTACAGACTACCCCTATTAAGGTAGTCCACCGCAGAACCCACCATTTATGAAATTCATGTGTAAGAAGTATAAGATTCTTTTCACTTACCAATGCTTACATATTTCTATGAAAGCAACCATATATTTTTTTTACTATAATATGATTTGATAAAAGCAGTGAAAATCACCTTTCCAAGTTCTTCCATGACCCCTTTGGCAACCTCACCTTTTTGCTCAAACAGCTCATCCAAATTCATCTTCGGAACAATAGCACGAGCCACTACAACAACAACAAAGATATTGATAAGGTGACTCACTGATATGAGAAAGCGACATAGGGATCTTAGTGATAAAGTGGTCATGGATTCAACTTATTTAACTAACAAGTAGAAATAAACAAAATTCATTGATCATCATTACAAAAAAATATAACCGCATAGATAAACAACCAAAATTATAAACAAAGACAATAGTAAAACACGAACCATCAAAAACATAAGCCTGGATCTGTTCCTGCGGGTTTTGCAACTCGTAAAAAGCATCATCAGCATTTTCCTTCACTACACGGTATTGAATTGAACATAACAACTGCACAAACACGTTGTCCTGCAGCCACAAACAAAATACCTCTCACTATTATTATCACGTAATAAAACATTGACAATTACAAATTAAATTGATAAATAAAACACGTTCAACTGGTTAATAAGTTCCAATTAAGCTCAAATTCTACTTTCTTCTATCCAATTGAAACATAAAACCAAATAAGTCGGGTTTAAGCAGTTAATGAAAAGATCAAGTTGATCCACATTCAATACCTCAGAGACCATTTGTTAAAACAAAATAATCACTTTTTAGAAGTTTTCATTAGTTTGTTATAGATTTTCAAAAATGAGAATCTGAAATACAAACAAAATATAAAATTAAAAACTACTTCACATAACTCGAGCCCGTTCATTCCTGAATATAAAAAAAGTGATTTTGGTACTCAATAATATCGAGATATTTTAAAAAAGCAGAAGCTGCTTTGTGTTTTTCTACCATAATGAAAATCACTTAAAATAAATCAATTTTCAGAAAATGTTTTCATGAGAAGCTATTAAAAACAGCTTCTCATTGAGGTTATTGATTTTTCTCAGATTTTGATTTTTTGAATAAACTTCTATGGTAATTTTTTAGTTTTCAAAGTAACAAAAATTGTATCTTTATAACTGTTTTTTCATAAACTACACCGACAAACTTCTAAATAATACATAAAAGCTAATTTACTTGCATAAGCTCAAACTACGCCTAATTCAAACGGACCCTAAGCGAATTTGATTTTCAGTGCGTTAATCAAACACAAAACAACTTATGGTTGCTTTAAAAATATCTAAAAACTAATCCATAAATTCTAATGAAAACTTCTAAAATTGATTATCTTGTTTAGACAAAGTGATATTTTCATAAAAAAAAAAAAGCTGTAAGTTTGTAACAAACAAGCTTACTAGCTTCTGAAAAAAATCATTTTTGATAACTGATTAAACAAATTTGATTCTCAGTACGTTAAACAAACACAAAACAACTTATTGCTATAAAAATATCTAAATATCAATCTCTAAATTCTAATTAAGTATCAAAATCACTTTTTTTTTCTTCATAATCCCTAACAAAATAACCTAGAAAATAATTATTACTCAACAAATTTAACTTAAACCCAACCAAACTCCGAAATACCAACTTTAATCAAATCCGATCAAACTCAAGATTACCAGGATCATTTACAGACACAAAACAACTTATGATTACTATAAAAATATCTAAAAATTAATCTCTAAATTCTAATTAATCATCAAAATCACTTTTATTATTTTTTATTCAACAAATTTAACTTAAACCCAGTCAACCCCTAAAATACAAACTTTAATCAAATCAGACCGAACTCGAGATTACCAGGATCGTTTACAGACACAAAACAACTTATGATTACTATAAAAATATCTAAAAATTAATCTCTAAATTCTAATTAATTACCAAAATCACTTTTTTTTATTCAACAAATTTTACTTAAACCTGGTCTACCCCTAAATTACCAACTTTAATCAAATCAGACCGAACTCGAGATTACCAGAACCGTTTCTAACAAAAATTAGATCAATAAGAAGAAAAAAATAAAGAAAGAAAGAAGAATACCTTAGTTTTGGTTTCAATTTTAACATCAAGAGAAGCAATTCTGGTAGAAAGAATACCAGCAAGACATTCACCAGCAAAAGGGTTAAAGATTTGAAAACCAGGTTGAGCAACTCTTTGAAAACGACCCCACTGTTCAACAATTCCTACGCTTGATTGTTCAACACAACCACAGAATAAACAGAACGTGTTTCCCATTTTGATTGATCTATTGAATCGGTTTTTGTTATGGAAAGTAGATATAACACCGCTATGCTTAATTAAGTTTGGTTTTTTTGGTTTATGATTATGTTTTTGTTGTTTGTTTCTATTTATGGTATGAAATATTAATTTGGTTGTTTGAAATGTTAATGTGATATGTTGTATGAGTGTTTTGTGGATTTGTATCCTACACGACTTACATGAAAGACTTGGAAAACATTCATTTTGGTTATATGTAATGACTAATCTCGTCGTTTTCGTAAGTTTAACTCAGTTGTTACGGACAATACAATATATGTAAGATTTAAGGTTTGTACCTCGGATATCACAAAAAAGGTAACGAATAATTGTGTAAAGATATCTTCTATTAATATAATTTTCGTTTTATTCAAAAAAAATAAAATCATGATAGTCCTTCAATTTATTAATATTTTAAAATAAAATAGATTCTTACATTAAAATGCTTTGTTGACAAAGTTATTTTTTACCATTAAAATAGATTCATTATTTTTCACAATTTCTGAATGCAATATTTCAACTTTTATTTTCTTAATAAATACTCTAAGTGCATCCATAATAGAGAGCCTCAATTTTGAGGTCTTAAGCGGGTCCTACATAGACACGTCATTTTTTCATAATTTTTAATAAAAGTACTTAATAGATATGCAATCATTCCAATATAGACCCTTTGATAAAATGTTTAAATGAGTCATATCAATAACTCTTTATCATTTACATTTCAACAAAAGCAACTCAAGAATGATTATTTTATTAAAAAGTGATGTGGGATCTACTTAAGAATGAAGGTCTTAAGAGACCCACAAATTTTTTTCCCTAATGAGAGTACCTATTAGGTACCGGATCTTAAATGATGAACATCTGACCATTGGGGATAGTCTAAGGGCACTCTTTATTACTTATTGTTAATACTACCTAACTATTTAAACGTCAAAGAATATTTTAATTAAAAAAGTGGGGAATGTAAACAATTTAAAATTCTGATATAATAAAAAATTATTGTTGTTATTTGTTACAAGCAAAATCAAATTGACTATTATCCATAAGATAGATTTTGATTGTTTTTTTCTTTCTTTATGCGTAATCTCAATTGGTTGTAATTTTTTATTGACTTTTTATAAAAATCTGAGAATTTTGAGGGGAATATTGAATAACCGACATCATTTAACTATAACAAATATCTAAAGTACAGTGCAGCGTTTATTTTAAGTTTGAAAGAACTATAAAGATATTGTGCCAAGGGTGGGTCTATCATATGACCACACAAAAAAAAAATCAGTTTTTTTTACACATGAAGAACGTCTATAGGAATAAAGGTGACATTTAAGATACACAAGGTACATTTTTTATGTACCATACAAAAATGTGTTTTATTAAATAATTCAATGGTCAAGATTGAAGAATGGGTACTTGTTTAATAGGTTTGATGTTTAATTGTTGGTATTTGCAAATAGGGTGTTCAACAATAATGAATTATTAATGATTTTAATTATTTAA
>Ga0228711_1000252_pt1 | contig 57302 bp, 26 predicted proteins | sample MedpolnodulmetaG_2_FD_177996 | JGI IMG/M metagenome (GOLD analysis project Ga0228711, IMG submission 177996) | Root nodule microbial communities from Medicago polymorpha collected in Santa Monica, California, United States - brown nodules | ecosystem: Host-associated > Plants > Roots > Nodule... | reverse complement strand
GATTCTTTATCCCTCTTAAATTGACACACCACATGTGAACTCTTACCTTTAAATCTTTTTTTGGTGAAATAATCTTTGTTATTGTACTAACTAATAAAAGCACAACGACTTCAAAATATTTTACGTATAAATAAAAAAACTCGTGAAAATGAAATAACGTTTTATATCAAAAAATCTAATGAGTTTTTTGTTTTTGTGATCTAAATAATGAGTTTTAGCCACGACTTTTAGATAAATAAATATCCACGACTTATAGCCACAAATAGAAAGAAAAAAAAAGTATAAAAATCAAAGGATATTTTGGAGTAGTGGTGTTTTGACTCAATTAACCCACCAGATAAGTACATAGAATTTATTTTGTACATAATGTTAAAGAGAGCCCTTAAATATTTGTCAAAAAGATAAAAATAAAAATATTGTATTAAAAAATAGTAAAAAAATGATAAATTGAACTTTTTAAAAAATAAAATATTTCTGAATCCAATACAAATTATTTTTTTCTTTAACAAATATGTCAAATACGTCCTCTGAGAGCTTTGCTTAATTTGGTACCAAGGACAATGTGCAAAGTCCTGTGTTCCACCAACAAACAAAACACTAGTTGGAGGAGGATATTTTGGTAATTCGAATTTGCGATGATGACCAATAATTGTCTTCTAAAACCAACCAATAGAAATCGAAACAGTAATAGTATAAAAGAAGATCATACTCATCGAAGAAGAAAAAGTAGAGCCGTAGAAGCAGAGATTTTAGTTAAGAGTGAAAGATGGCACAGTGGACGCTCCTTATCGTTTTCTTCTGCGTGGCCACCGCCGCCGCCGGATTGAGTTTCCATGATTCCAATCCTATTCGGATGGTCTCCGACATGGAGGAGCAGCTACTTCAGGTCATCGGAGAGTCTCGCCACGCTGTCTCCTTCGCTCGCTTTGCTAACAGATACGGCAAAAGATACGATACCGTTGATGAGATGAAGCGTAGATTTAGGATCTTTTCTGAGAATCTTCAACTCATCAAATCTACTAATAAGAAACGCCTTGGTTATACTCTCGGTGTTAATCGTAAGTGCTTTTAATTTACCTTTGACTTTGATTTCCTTTTTCCTTTCTTAGTCAAATTTTGATGGTAAATAATTTGGAGTTGCAGATTTTGCTGATTGGACTTGGGAGGAGTTCAGAAGTCATAGACTTGGTGCTGCTCAAAATTGTTCTGCCACTCTTAAGGGTAACCATAGGATTACCGATGTTGATCTTCCTGCTGAGGTATGTCAAAAATAACTGTTACTAATTCTAATTCTATGTAATACTGACGAGGAATTTAAAGAAAGTAAATGTGAATCAATATAAGTTGTTATCATATTATGAGCTAGTTTGGACTTTGGATTGACTTGCTTAAACTTCTTGACAAAAAAACACTTGAGTAGTGATCAAATTTGTTGGTGTCACGTCGGTGTTAGAGACGGAACACACCTTCCAACATAAGTGTCTATGCTATGTAGTTTGTGAGAGTGTTTGCAAGAACTTAGGAAAACAACTATTGACATGTTCATAAACTGTTTTCACTCGCTCTAAAAAATTCCTTATGAAAATAGCTTATAGTAGTTTATATGGAAACAATTTAACTTTATTTTACCTTCCGTTATAGAAATAACTTATGTTTTAAGCTGTAAATTAAATTGTTTATTCAAACGAGGCCTAAATAGCATCCGCACTTCAGATTAAATGATTACGGGTGTTTGACACATGTTTACAACTTGACATTTGGTTATACTCAGTTATTCCATTTTCTCATTGGGTCTGGTGTTCGTGTATGTTAGCATTAATTTCCTGTCGTACTTCAACTGAATTTTTATATTTCTTTCCCCAATTACTATTAGACTGTGACTAAGAGCCCTTGTTTATATTTGTTTGTGAAATAAGTAAATTGCATTCTGAGGAGCTTTGTATGAATTTGTTTTCCTTTTGTTCTTGTGTGCAGAAAGACTGGAGGAAAGAAGGTATAGTCAGTGAAGTTAAGGATCAAGGCCACTGCGGATCATGCTGGACATTCAGGTTGATTTCTGACTGTGAGGAACTATTTTGGAATGAATAAAACATCTACTTGAAAATTTTAAAGTATGAGTTTTGGATTTGCCATCTTAACCTCTTGAAACCCTATCCTTTGGTTTATATGACAACTTTTTCTTTGAGCAATCATATAAGCAAACTCAACATTTTTGTTCTTTGGTTAAGTGCTTTTTTACTTTCTTTTACCAACTCTTCATTTTAAGATTTGCCTTTTTTGTATTTATGTCGTCTCAATTGTAGTCTTTCTAAACTGTCCAATAATTTTATGGAATGGAAGTTTGTAGTCTTTCTAAACTGTCCAATAATTTTATGGAATGGAAGTAATAACAAGTATGTGTGTATCACTTTCTAAAATTAGTAAACACACAAAGTCTTACCCCTAAGTCCTAGTTTATTTGTAACCAAGTGCAAAAATTTCACCACTTTCTCAAATTAATGCATTTGAAATTCAACCCTTTGTATGAAGTTGCACTTTACCATATCTGTAAGAATGACACTGTCATCTGCAGCACAACTGGAGCTTTGGAGTCAGCTTACGCACAGGCCTTCGGAAAGAATATCTCTCTTTCTGAGCAGCAGCTAGTGGACTGTGCTGGTGCTTTCAATAACTTTGGCTGCAATGGTGGGTTGCCATCCCAAGCCTTTGAATACATTAAATTCAATGGTGGCCTTGAGACAGAGGAAGCATATCCCTACACTGGACAAAATGGTCTCTGCAAATTTACATCTGAAAACGTTGCTGTTCAAGTCCTTGGCTCTGTCAATATCACCTTGGTAATCATATGTTTGCTTGTCAATTTACCACATGATGTATTTGTTAACTAACTGTACTCTAGCTAGCGATGGCGAAGTTAATTTCTTGAGTTGGTTAAGCTGTTGCTGAGTTTATATTACTGTTAGTTGGTTGAAAGTGACTCCAAAACGAGCACAATGCTCATTTACAGATTCTCTCTGTTTTCTCTATTCACATTATGTGCTCGTATGGATATTGTAATGTCTCCTTGTAGTTGCTCTGCAGAGACATGGCAGAATCAGATCATTCAAACCTCGACTTCATCAATATAAGATTTTCTAATTTTGTTTTTAATTTTGTTTTGGGCATAGGGTGCTGAGGATGAACTGAAACATGCAGTTGCTTTTGCTCGGCCCGTTAGTGTGGCATTTCAGGTGGTTGATGACTTCAGATTATACAAGAAAGGAGTTTACACTAGTACAACTTGTGGCAACAAACCCATGGTGAGTGTACTGCAATAGCAAGATATTACCCGATCCTCCTCAATCTAGTGTTTAATTCAATTTTTAGAGCAAAATGATTAGCACAAGTTTAATTTAACAAATAGTTTATGTTGAATCTATGGAATTCCATCATGATATGCTTCCCCGGAAGTTAATGAAATTTGAATTCGCCTGGCAGGATGTGAATCATGCTGTCCTTGCTGTTGGGTATGGAATTGAAGATGGTGTACCATATTGGCTCATTAAAAACTCATGGGGAGGTGAATGGGGTGACCATGGCTACTTCAAGATGGAAATGGGGAAGAATATGTGTGGTAAGGATCCCCGGATCTTAACTCTTAAAGAATTGTTAAAGTGACCTCACCCAATTTTCCTTTTCTGTCTTGGATCTTGATGATTAAGTAACTGTTGCAAGCAAAGGCCTTTAGATTGTGTTATGGAGGAGCAATTATACAAATTTCAAATCCTTTACGTCTTTGTGAAAATATGGCCTTGCTAGAGCTGTTGTTAGTTCTGAATTTATAGAGCTGAAAACAATCATTTTGAAGTTACCTGTTTTTGTTAATCATTTTTGTTTAATTTCAGGTGTTGCAACTTGTTCATCCTATCCTGTTGTTGCCTAAATGGTACGGAAGGATGTGATGCCCGAACGGCTGCCCTTGTGAATTCCACCTTGCATGTTATGCTTTGTAGTAGTTCATCTTAAACGTAAAATTTCTGTGATACGATGATAAGTCTTTGTTGATATTCTTCTGTAAAATAAGTTTGGAGTTTAGATGCCATTTCTTCTATTCGTCATATACCACACTACAGAATAAGATTGTAAATCATATATCATTATCACACAGAGACGTTATCTTTATCTGGTGTATTTCCCCTATTTATGTAGCAGTTAAAGGATAACATGCTGGGGTGTGTTTATCATTACTTAACAGTCCATGCCCTTCTTTGAGGTCATTTATCAAATTTCGTTTATGATAATTTTTTTTTTTTTACTGCAATGACACCCCCACTAATGCAGATGAGTGACGTGCTTTTCAAAGATCTTGGGTGCAATGTGTTGGTTTCTAGTACTTTGCATCCTTTTATTCAAAACGCGAAAGATTAAATATGTTTTTTGTCCCTATAAAATTTTAAGTTTTAGTCTCTACAATTTTTCATCAATTTTGTCCCTAAATTTTTTTTCTAACTCCACTCATGATCCCTGTTTCTAAAACCAAAAGGATATACATGATTTTACTATTTTGTTTGCTACTATTTTACCCCTATAGTACCAATACAAATTAAGAATAAACATGACCATAAGACATTATTTTTTATCTAGACCTATTTGTTTTTCTTTTTTTTTACAAAAGCAAACTTTAAGACATTTTATTAATCAAAATAGTAGCAACACAACTTGAAATTGCAAAAATAAGTATCATGATAAGCATGAGAGAAAATTGTCAATGCAAGAACATGAGCACTTATGTTTGCTTGACGTCCAATAAACACAACATCATAGTTGTTATAATTTTGAATAAGGTTTCTACAATTTCACACCCTTAAACAATTCTTCAGACGACTCATTTTGTTGTAATGTACATCATCAACAACCATCTTGCAATCGTTTTCAAAAACAATAGGACGATGTCCCAAAGAGGTGGTCCATTTGAGGCCTTCAAGCAACCCCAAAACTTTACTCTCGATGTCATAGATGCCTCATAAACATTAGACATTACTCCTACAAATTGTCCAACTTCATCCCGCAACATTGCTCCCATTATATTGCAGTTCAGTTTTGTTTTGTTTGGTTTTAGAACTAAATTAAACCAAACCATATGTGTTAAAATGTTTGACGAGTTCCCATGCTAAGTTTTCAGTCAGCTGTAAATATTGCGGCATCAATGTTGCACTTGAGATAACCGACGGGATGTGGCTGCCACGTAACATCATGCAGCTGTTGTTCCGGACCTGTACAATTTTTTTTAAATCGGTTGTCAGATAATATTTTAAAAATGTGTATAGGGGATAGCATTGGATTATCTTTTTATAGAATTGTCATGGATTGATTTTGTAAAAGGTTCAGGCAGCTCATGAGTTTTTATATCATTTTAGCTTTATCATAAAAAAATAAACGTTTTCAAAATACGGTTATGCATTATCATAAGAAAAGAAAGAGATACTACTAATGCATCTGTCTATTTCCTTCAAACAAATAAGGCATCCATGTCTCTTTTTTTCTGGCCAGGACTCATTTATCAGTATCTATCTAACTATGTTATACACATAAATCTTAAATCAAACGTGTCCAAATGTGTCTGGGTAGATATTGAGTCCAAAAAGGACTGTCGTGGATCCGAATTGATGGGACCTCCTACGGCCATGGAATGAGAATAACTTCCTCCATCTCTAAAATAGTTTTGGATAGATAAATGATATATGTACAACCATTTTATGACAACTTTATCTCTTATACTCACATTATATTCTTACTTTCTGTCATCCTCTTTCACTCTCCATTGTTTTTGACCAATAAAAAGAGAGAAAAAGAAGATTGTCATGAAAATTGTACCAAATAATTGTTCAAATATCATTGCTCTTTTGGATATATACACATCTTCCTAAAAAAAAGAAAAGGATATACATACACATTTAGAGAATAGAAAAACCTAACTCCTTAAAAAAAATACAACGTCAAAATTTTTTTTTACTGTGTCGTTGCGTATTTATAGATAGATTAATCATGTGCGATTTGTTAAAATTCTAAGGAGTGAAAATTATTTCATGGAAATATTCATATAATATTAGAGAATCAACAATTTTACATATTTTTAGTTTTATTTCGTTTGTTTGTGATTTCGTCATCACACAAGACTTTGTTTATTTTGATTTCTTGTCTTTGTTCGGTTTGTTTTTAATTTTTCGTCTTAGCACATTGTTTATTTGACTCAGGTTGAAAGATTAATATTGATCAATTGCAGATTCAATTAATGATTTTCGCGTCGGGAACGTCGCATTTCCGAGGACGTGAATATTTCAATGACTTGAATATTGTCATATAGACATATGTATGCTGCTGTTTTATACTATTAACATGGATGTTGTGAGTTTATTCGTAAATTCTTTATTTTTGTTTTTAACGAGTTTGAATTCATTATATCGATTTATTCTATCAATTTGAATGAATGAATATAATTTATTTTTAATTTTTTAATTATAGTCTTCGATAAACACTTAACTCCTTCACTTTTGCATCCTTAATAAACTTATTAAATAAGTCTAATAATTCTATATCATATTATCATTACATTTTAACTACATTCATCTATTTTAGCAGTGAGATCCACTATGAGTGTATTCAATGAATCTACTCTTCTCCACAAAGGCCCATTTGTTTTTAATTAGTACTTATGTACAACTAAGGCTCAATGAATTAAGCTTTTTTTTCAAGTAATATAGTTATTAAAATTTATTTTTAAAAGTGAATAAATAGAGTATTTGAGATTTAAACCATCACTCTTATATATAATAATGAATTATTCTTGTTAGCTGTGTGGGTAACAAGGACTGGTCAATTATGCTCTAACTTCTTACCAAACGGGTGCTTGTGGAATTATAGTAGTTTTGTATCATGGAGTGAATCACCCTTTATCAGCGTTGACACTAGATAGAGGAGAAAAACATGTGGTTGCGTTACCTTATCTGGAGGACTGTAGACACGAGGCACAATCCCTGTATTTCTAATAAATAAATGTAGGAAAGGACCTGCCGGCCCACTCCTCCATTCCACACCAAGCAACGTGCTACCCTCCCTCTCCTCGTGGCTGATGCTTTTTACTTGGAAACTAATAATAGCTTATTTATAATATTCATAAAAATAATAATAGCTTATTTTATAATAAAACGAGTTCTATGATGCTGTCCTAATAAAACAAATTTAAACCAGTCATTTTGTAGCTCAAAAAATCACTTCTCATTTTTTTTTTAATTTTTACTGTGGATATTATAGTCAAATACATAGAAATGCATAAAGTATAATTGTTGACTAAAATTTGATAATTTTACTGATTCCACTCCTTTTGTCTCAAAGACTAAAAATTGATAATTTCATGCATAAAATTTTACTATGAAGCATATCTTTGGAACCATATGAACAAATTTAGGGCAAACAATTAACCCTCAGAAAGTTGAAAATTTGAAATATTTTAAAGTTGTAATGGGAGTACATATTACTTCGAGCACAGGCACTTACCTTTGTCTCCCTTGCTAGTGTGTCTCACTTTAATTTAGTTATGTGATGATAGAGTAAGATTAAAAGTTTACTACTCACCGTAACTATTTCAATGAAGAATGAATATTATTGTTGGACTTGAATACTACACTGTTGCATGTCACCAGAAATTGACACTTAAATAAGAAGTTGAAGGTTTTGCTCAAAGCGACGAATCTTCTTCGGTGTATATGATGAAATTACGTACCTAATAGATTTAGAGGTTGAGACAACCGCTTGCTTTTCCTGTGATGTAGGAGAGGATGGAAAGCTACACCTTTAAGCAGAGTGATAGAACGACATCCTTTGGAATGATGTAAATTTATTACTTCCTCAATGATTGACTTAAGGATTTGGATTTTCTTAATTTACAGCTCAAGCATTTGGTAGAGTCACAACATTACATTATTGAACAACCATGCAATATTGGTAGCGAGCCCAGAACATCTTGTCATGCTGCTGCCTGCTCCTTGCGACAAGTGGACTTAGTTTATAAGGCTTGTAAGCTGAAGTGCAATATAGTTTCTGCTTTCATTTTAGCATTGAAATGTGTCTTCTTGGGGATCAAGGGTTGAAAGAAAAGTGCCCTGTTGAATAATGTTGACTTTGAGCTTGATTGCAAAATATTGGTGGATGCTTTTCACAACCAAAGATGATGTGTTTCATAAATGTGGATTGTTTTGTTGACAGATTTTATTCTGTATTGAAATTTTCTAAAATTGGTTTTATTAGGTAGTCTGTCTTAACTCAAACAACCACATCCTTATAGTTGGTTTCCATTCTATACTCTCTCAGTCTCATTTATTCAATATTTTATTGTTAATGAAATGATATAGTTGTGCTATGTGCTTATGTCAAAAACCAAATTTTATGTAATAACACATTTCTTTCAAAAAAATAAATAAATGTAATAACACATTATCCTTAATTTTTTACTACAGTATTTAAAAAAGAGGAAGGAATAAACAAGAAATGGTGGGTGAGACAAGTGGTGGGGGATCCTCCACTTGAGATCCGGTTCAAAGTTACTTACCATATAAACCCAATCAAACGGTCCACAGTCAACCAATTCTCAGCAATCACTAGAAACATGTAATTTTTCCAAAAGCAACAAAAATGTTTTGTTTTTTCCCAAACAGATAATCTTTCTGTCTTTTAATCATTTTTATTTAATATTCAATTCAATGAGGATAAGATGTCCTTGCCACCCACCTCAACTCTATTTTATTCTTTAATTATTTTCTACGACAATTCTTATAAATTAAATTTAATTTAATCAAACCAAAACTTTAGATTAAAAAAATATTGATTTACCAATCACTATTTCCTTCCTTTTAGCCTATGGTGGAAAAATTCTGATACCCATGTGCTACTTACCAGATATTTATATCCATCCACAAACCCTTTGTTACTGTGTCATTTCATTTATTTCCATTCACAATATACAATATTCTTCTCTTCTTTGTTCTCTAGACGGATGCCGTTGTCTCTTGAAACCATGGAAAGGTCAAGCAGCTTCAACCAATATCACTCGATCTGTGATCAGGAGGATGATTCTGATACTGATTCTTGTGTCTCGTCTTCTTCTTCCCTTGGGAGGAACAGTGATTCATCAGAAGACGATTCCTCTGACCGTGAAGAAGTTGAGAAAAACTCGTTCAAAGGGCCTTTGGATACTATGAAAGATTTGGAGAAGGATTTACCGGTCAAGTAAGTTTTTTTTTCACTGGGTTTTCATCTAGCTTTATTGATTATGTTTTTTTTTTATTTTTTTTAATAATTGGATTATTGATTTTAAATTTTAGCATATAGATTCATGCACTATGAAATAAAGAGTACAATATATGATTTTGTTTTGCCGGATTTGATGATTTATGAATTTACTGTCTTACCGTTAAGGTGCTGAGCTTTTTACCTGTTACTTATATAGCAACCCATGATAAGGTTCTATGTTTGTTTAATAAAAACCATCACATGTTATTTTCCTGTTAGTGTGTCCATTACGGGAAAGAGCATTTAAGTTTTTTTTTTTTTAGAGAAAAAGAGCATCTAAGTTCTTATTTTTCTTAATGAAGGGCTAGCTCAAACGATAAAAAATGTGAAATTGTTAGATCGGAAGCTCTAATGAGTGTTTGAATTTCAGTTGAGTTTTCAATGGCTATTGTCATTTTATTTATTAAAAAAACACGAAAAATCTCATCAAGTTGTGTAATCTTTCAATTATAAGCTGCTCCATGTTTGGAATATTTTTTATGTCTCCAATTATTTTTGAAATTTTAAAATACTAAGATACTGTTTATATTTTTTCAATAATATCCTCATTTAATTAAATAATTCATATAACTAATTCATTACAACAACTACTATAATTAATATTAGTATTTTCAATAGACATCAATAAATCAATAAAAAAAAAGTGCATTAGCTTAAACTACATTTTCAATGACATAAGGGAGTATAATCATTTTTGTTTTGCTCAAGATAATGTGCTTAGTGTTTGCTTACCATTCATTATTTTAATGATCTGCTTTTTCTGGTTGGGGCATGAGGGTAAGTGGTTTTTAGAATATACCTTGTTCCGATTATTTAACTGAGTATTAGTGTAATAGATTAGATGGGAATAATAGATCTCCACCATCCAAATAAAGTGCTGGGGTGAGTTGACATTGTTAGAGCATCTTTAATAATGTTTGAGCACCTTGTAAATAATTTTAGGGACTCAAAAGACATCATTCAATATAACGATGCATTTGTAGAATGATAATTAAACTTTATAACATTATTATGAATTTGCTTCTAAGTAGGGGTGACAAATTTAGGACAGCTTGCAAGTGGACCAAACCACATAAATTTTAGATTAGATCAAAATAGTGGATGGATGACAAATCAACCATAAAGACAATTAGGAATAGATGTGAAGGATGGATATACAACTTGCACATAAATATTTTTGATTTATATATATATATATATATATATATTTTAAATAAACTCATAAATAACTAAGGTTTCTTAAACAGAGGCAGTCAAAATTCCCTTTATCCAAAGGTTACTACTACTCCAAAGTATAAAACTTTGTAAAGGATCCATCTAGATATTTTGTTTATCACATTCAAATCTTTCTTCTCCTTTTATATTTCTCTGAAGTAAATGCATCTAGGCTCTTTTTGTGTCCAAATACATTGCATTCTTTATTTTATTTTTTATATTACATTTCATACTTTATTTCTGTTCTATGGATATCCAATAAATATGAGAAGTTTGAGAATTGAACAGGTCCACACGTCGGTGTTGGTTGGTTGCCAGATGGATTTGTCATTTGTGTTGGGTTCAATCACTGCGAACAGAAATAAATTCATTATTTTAAGTGTCCAGCGAAGAGTTTTTATTTATTTTGACATGAATAAATTACAGGGGAAATGCTAACTTGTGCTAACTTGTGCCCAGACACAAGTTAATGATTCAAATATAGAAATAATTTATTGGAACTTGTGCATTGCATTGAATCTTTAATTTTTTAATCAATTAAATGCACAAAATTTTAGATAATATTTCTTCTTTTGGGTTTCTTAACATGTGTCCTAAGAGCACAAGTTAACACTACACTAAATTATATTAGTAGTAGTTAATTTACGTCTGAATGCATTTAAGTCAAGAATATCCAAACATGTTAAAATCAATTTCATGCTTCTAAAAATACTTATTGTCATGCTTCTAAAAATACTTATTGCTATCATAATATTGAATCCAGAAGTTGTCGTACAAATTTTACTTATGGAAAAAAAGGGTTAGTATGCATGTGCTAATGCTGTGATGAACTTGTTCATCTTGATTCAGTAGTGGAATCTACAACATGAATTACCAACATACTGAAGACTATATATCTCTTTCAACTACAATGTTTGGAGGATGTGAACCCATCAATTTAGATGTAGTTTTATCAACTTATGTAATGTTGTTGTGTGATTCAGGAAAGGCATATCCAGCTTTTATATTGGCAAATCAAAATCATTCACAGACTTAGCAGATGCAGCAGGTGCCACTTGTGTGCAAGAGATAGTAAAAGCAGAGGACCCTTATGCTAAAAAACGCAAGGATTCACTAGCCCGTAACTTACTGATAGGGAGGAGCCGCAGTTATGCAAATGTTGGTGGAATATCAAACTCAAAGAGAACTTCAAGCTTAGGTCGACGAACATCTTGTCTGAATCTGAACAGCAATGCTGACAGTGGTGATGAGGCGAAGAGTTCCGCTTCTAGATCGATATCTCCTCCTTGTCCACTTCCTCCTCTTCATTCACGACCTAATAGGTTATCGGGCACTGCTTCTCTTCCCCGTCCTCCCGCACAAAATCTTCCTTTGCGCTCATACTCCTGGTCTGATCTCAACTCTGTAGCTGAGGGTCATGATATAACTGGTTTGGCCATTTGCAGCGGAAACAAAGACAATAAAGTACACTGATTTTTTTTTACAGAAATTGAACATTGAAGCTAATAGCAAGCGAGTTTATGAGTTTGTTTTGTAACGGAGAATGTTATCTATGTGTGAACTCGTCTTAAACCTACCGAGTAGTGTTGTATATTATGACTCTGGAAAGCCTACTTATTAGCATAGACAATTGTTGTCAATTTTGAAATTGGTTTGATTGTTATTCAAAGATATCACACCATTCAAAACATGAACAAAATCAAAGAAACGATTGGTTGAAGCCGCATAGTTTCCTTCTGGGCCGCCATTGGTAAGTATTCAATTTTCTATGAAGTTGGCCGATGCCTTAAATAATGTTTCTGTTTAGAAACATGAAGATGATCATTTGGTGATGAATTCTTGGAGGTTGAATCCTTCATTGCTCGTTGATTTCTTTCTTACTGGCTTCAACGGAGGTGGGGTTTAGCATGGGAAAGGGGAGTTGTTTCCCACCATGGGAAAGTTATTCTTGACCATGGGAGAATATGATTTTATTATAAACCTTCAACACAAGATTTTTTTCACTCTCCTCATGTCTCTCACACACCACTTGCAGCAAATCTCACAGATCTGGATTTGCAGTTACCATACCCCTCGTCATCCTTCAACCTCCATGAGTAGTGATTCAAATGGTATTGGCTTAAAACAATGATTAAACTCTCAGAAATTGGTTTAGACATTCATGATAAAGCCTTGCAAAAGCTTGAACCTGCTCACGTGTATAACGAACACACTTTTTATTATCCATTTAATGCTTATTACCATCTTAGTTTAAGACTTTCAGCAACCAAATCCAAATACAACACAAACCAAAAGCACTTTTCTAAATCTACCTAATTTTAAATTTACAAGAGTTAGATTTTGAATCCAGAAAACACAAAATTCAGTGTTCACACGAATTTCATGTATTTTATTTTCGGAAATTTTTGCAGAAGAGCTTCAATTCCTTCTATTTTATTTTTTGAATTTCATGTTGAGGGAAAAAAAAACAAAGATAAGAAATCTATAGCTGCAGATTTGCATCCTCAAGGTTGAAGATGATGTGGGGAAAATATATAGTGTTGATGGACTATCATAAAATCTGTGCACCTCTTTAATTTAATAGTCAATAATAACTTTCCCATGGTGGGAAACAACTCCCTTTTCCCATGCTAAACCCCACCTTCAATGGAATACATACACATGTTGTGACGCCAAGTAGATATGATGATATTTTTCCATGGTGGGAAACCACTCCCCTTTCCCATGCTAAACTCCACCTTCAATGGAATACATACACATGCTATGACGCCAAGTAAGATAGTTTTGTGTGGGGTTTTCAATAATATACGGGAAGTTACCATACATACGGCGGTTTACCCCTATTTATAGACATGCTATTTTCACTTATAGATATGATGATATTTTCAGTTCAACAAACTTCTTTTAGGAGCAGGAGTAGAATTTAGGCCTAGTTGAAGGTTACAAGATGAATTGTGCTCCTGTGTTCTGAGGTCAATCCCATATACAAAATAATAGAAAGTTCCTATCATAGTTCACATGTGTGTTTTTCCATTATTGCGTTCTATCATATATCCAATTAAACGCCAATGCAGGTGGTTTGATTTGCTGCAAGGAAAGCTGCCCAACCTCTTCTCTCATCATCACATTATTCCCTTCACCTATGTGTGATGATATTTATAGGGTGTTGATTGGTATTTTCGGTGTTTGGGGAGTGAGAGAAAGTGGGTTAGTTGTAGGGTGAGTTTCAATGGCATATTTTGAAGAAAAAAATACTCTTCTCCGCAAAAAAACACTCCCTCCCAAGTGAATTGACCATAGTACCCCTGCGTGACTTAACTAATGCTAGGTACTTTCGGTGCGAGTTAACTCACACTGCGTGACTTAACTCACGCACCTTAGGCCGGTGGCACGCAACTTTCTGCACCGCATAAAACACGTTTTTTGACGGTTTGGACTGTGGTTAGATGGTAAAATTTGTTTTTTTACTCACCATAATGGTTAGATACAACCAAGACATCCATCCCCCTTATAAATACTCTTTCAAAAGAATTCGATATGAAAACATATATAGTTGATTTGGTAAAAAACATGTTGTGATCTCTTCATTCTTTGACTTTTCAAAGAATCTGCAAATCTCTACCCTAAGTATAAGACACTTCAATCCCAACATAGTCAACAAACTAACAAGAATTAAAACTTAAATTGCAACAAAATAAAGACACTACATAGTAATGAAAAACCTAATCATAATCTTCTGGTTCTGGCGGAATCAAACTCTTGAGAATATCTTCAGGCGACCTCAGCAACGTGACAAACATGTTGTGTTGATGAAAAATCGAGAACATGTTCCTCACATCGTCGTCGTTCGTTAACTCCGGCCGACTGAACGTTATTCTCCCCTCGTTGAACGTTGGACGTTCATACCAAACATATTCCACCCTCCTTGTGTCTCTGGGGTTGAGTCCTTGGTTGATTTCATTTAGTTGATCCTTGAGACCTTTTAATGTGACATTAATGTACCGAACCTTGAACAACTGAGGATTCCACCGTTGAAGTGTATGCAAACACTGAACAAATCGACCATTGTTTCAAATCTACACCATATAAAATTAAACAATCAATGAATGACGCATTCAAATATTTCATCAAACACTTGGAGTGCAAATTATACATAAACCCTAAAACTCATAACTACAATATAAACATGCAAACATTTAAAAATTAAGCAATATAAGTCATTTACATGTAACATTGTATCATTTCTTGCCAAAAAAAATCAAAATTTAAACAAAACTCTAAAACTAAAAAAATCTAATTGAAGAGGAAAAATCTAACATATAAATATAAAAAAGTTAATGATATTTGATTATCAAAACTTACTTGTTATTGGACTGTTTTTTGATTTGTACTTGAAAGAATTTTGGAAATTTTAGATGTGAAATGAGGAAATGAGCTTCTGCCTGAGCTTTAAAAGGACACGCAGCGTGAGTTAACTCACACTGGTTTAACACATGCGTGAGTTAACTTACGCTAGGGGCATTTTTGAAAGTTTGGTTGGAAGTGAGCAAAACTTGTTGGGAGAAGAGAATTTTTCTATTTTGAATGGTTTAGACTTGTAAGAGCATCCATAAAAGAGACTTTTTGGTAATTAAATGGGTCGTATACACGTCTTTTATTTATAATTTTTTAATAACAGTAGCTAACAAGCATTCATCACTTCGATCCAGCACTTTTAACAAAAGCTTTAAATGAGTCCCACCAATAACTCTTCATCGTTGCATTCTGAAAAATATGTGTTCAATTTAACTTATATTTAGTGCAAATGGACATAAATGATTGTCTCAAGTCAATATTAACTTGAAGCAAGTGCTAAATTCGTTCAGTCAGACACACAATTTTGACTTTCGCAAACGACAAGTTCATACACGTTTTATGTTACATATATTCAGCACATACATATAAAGATGATTTTTTGAGATCATCTAAACAAAGCATTTGAAAGACTTATTTCGTTACATATGAATTCGATTCTTGTAATGATTGTTTTAATTAAGTGTAAACGAACACAAGTGATTGCATATAGTCAATTTTAATTTGAAGCATGTGCAAGATTCAATTATCAGACACGATGTTGACTATCACAAACGACAAATATATACATCTTTTATGTTACATATGTTCGAACATACGACTAAAAATATTTGTTTTAAGATCGTATGACTGAAGCATTTGAAGGTCTGCTTCAATTACGTATGAATTCGATTCTCGTAACGATTGTTGTAATTAAGTGTAACTAATATGTTGTAGAATCATATATCATGTTATTATTTCAGATTCTTAAAATCTTAAATATATACTAAAATATAGATTTACTACTTCAAAATCCTCCGCTCCAAATAAAATGTGATATCCTAAATTTTTTATTTTCCTCGTAAAAACACATAATTCGGGATAGAACCCATATTTGTTGACATGGGTCCGTTTGTTAAATATAATTTCAAAAAATAACTTACTTTTTATGTTTTAATATATCTGTGTGTAAGTTTTTTCAAAATTAATTTGTTAAAAAATAATTTTTACATTAAAATCGAAAAACTATTCTTATCAGATTTCGAAGAAAACCATTTTTTTTTTTGGTGGTGAAGAAAACCATTTTTAATCAAAGAGAGAAATGCACAATATATGGATAATATTGTAAACAAACACGACATAGTTTTTGTTTTTCCTTAAAAACTCAAAAAACCAATCTCTAAATTATTTATATCAAAATAACTTTTATTTTAATCAATGACCCTTTTTTTTTTTGGTAGTGAATAACAACGACCCTTCTTCAACCTCAATAACTTTTTCACTAGTGGAAAATATATTTTAATTTTTTTCGAAAGTATATCTTAAAAGTATTCAAGATAATTATTTTTATTGAAAAAAAGTAATGTCTATCGGAGCATCAAATAAAGTTAATTATTTATAAAAAGTACTAAAATATGTTGTAAATAAAATTATTATTATTATTCTGTAAAAGAAATAACATTATTATCCTTCTTTCTCAACAAAAAAAAAACTAACATTATTATATTCTATATTTTTTGTGAAGTAGCTTAGTGGCTATAATTTTACCCCTTAAACTAAATAAGTGGAGAATCAAAGGTTTGAACTTCAGCCTCCGCATATGCATATATAGTGAAATGTTCGTACCTTTTTTTTTAAAAGAAGTGCAATGTTCTTATCTATTGAGTTATGCTCAAAGGAACAACATTATATTCTACTAAAAGGCAAACTTTTACAAATGGTGTATGTTATAATACTAGAAATTAAATAAAAAAATCCATCCTCTGAATTATTTTTTTTTTTTTAAGAAAATCCTCTGAATTTGTAATACAGTAAATGTTATTTTTATTTTATCAATAGTTGTATTTTTATTTCTTAATCAACTCAATTCTCCTTGAGTTATTAGTCCTTAACAAGTCTCTATCAAAATTAGATTTACCGTTCCAAATATGATTGCTTGTTCATGCTTCAATTGACTTGTTAGACTTCCAATGCTGGATAATGTGAAAGAGGAACCAATAACTCAAACAATGATAATTCCTCAACAAAAAAAAACAATGATAATGATTAAAATAATTAAGTCTTATTTTACATGTCAGACCAAAATAATTAGTTTTTTTTTTTGCAAATGATAACATATAATTATAAGTCATGCTAACAAGTGTTATAAAAATAATGTTTAAGAAATTTATAAAAGAAAATTATGTCTTGGAAATACAAATCAAATATTTGTCTTAATCATAAATGCACAAGTTTCTATACAAAAGGTATTACTCCTACTACTTATTTTAATTTTGTAAACAATATTTTAAAGACACTCGTTAGAATTCACTATAATTACATAGAAAATTCTATTCAAATTTAATACATTAAAGTGTGCTCCTTTCAAGGTCTTTGGTTTGATTTTTCTTGATACCAATTTTGGTGCGTTAATTTAGTTTATTCAATACAGAAATTAAAATATTGAAATATGCAACAATATTCATGATTGCTTGCCATACTATATATATTTTTTTGACATTATTTGTCCTATTTTTGCATCAAAATCACAACAAATTATCAGTTTTTTTTGAGTCTTTGTTTTTTTCTACCACTGTACCTCACATTCTTTTCACTAAATATTCATTCTAGAGTATGTCCATGAGTTGGCAAACCCTTGGAAGATGTGTCTTTAGTAGAAAAGTAACTGTAACTGATTTTTTTTGTTGCAATTGCAATGAGTACACTTGAAGTTTTATAATCCATTTACTAACTTACACTCACAAAACACGTCTCTTAATGCATGAACATGAACATGCCTCATGTGACTAACAGTCGTGACTCTCACACCCTTTCATCTTCTTCTTCACATATGGTAATTCCAAAAGACCTATTCACTACTATTTAAACAATACCAAGTTTACCAAATCGAACATAGCATTGTTTCATGTTTTCTTCCATGGATCCTCCACTTTCTTTCACTGTTCCTCAAGAGGATTTTCTTCTGTTCCATCAAATGGACAGAGACCTCTACAAAATCCTTGTCACTAACCTTTCTCGTGATCCATCAGAGTCCATGCGATTGCTTGCTATGTGGCTTTGGTTGGAAAAAGTTGGTTTTCCTAACGTTGTGAAAAACATTATGTCTTTGCCTATTATTTTGATCAATGAAATTGCAGATGAATCAATGATATGTCTCACTTGTCTTACCAATAACAGTAACGCTTCCCTAATTGCAATGTCATCCTTTGAAGCAAATGATATTCCACTTCTTCAAAGCCTGATGGAAAAGGAAATCTCGCTGAAATTCTTTCTTCAGAATCGCGCGGAAGCAATTCGAGGGATGGAGAAAACAAGAAGAGAAGATTGTATGAGTGCATTGGGTGACATCATGCAACAGGCGATGATGAGAAACATAGCAGATAGAATGGTGGAGAACAACAGTTTTTTGTTTGGTTCGACTGGACCAATGAATCTACAGTTTGGTTCGGTTGGGATTGCCGGTGCAATGGTGCAACAACAGAGCAACAACAATGGAGGAAGAGGAGGAATCATACCAGCAGATGATAGGACATTGTTTGTGACATTTTCGAAAGGGTATCGTGTTGAAGAATGGGAAGTTAAAGAATTTTTTACTATGGCTTATGGAGATTGTATCGAGGCTTTGTTTATGCAAGAAACTCAACCAAATGAGCAACCACTTTTTGCTAGAATTGTTTTTCATAAGGTGAGTACTATTGACGTGATTCTGAGAGGGGCTTCTAAAGTCAAATTTTCCATCAATGGAAAACATGTGTGGGTCAGAAAGTTTGTTCCGAAAAGAGCAAACACCGGCAGGATTATGCTTCCTGGAGAGACTTCTGGTTTTGGTTTTAGAGCCACTAGGTAGCCAAAATTATATGATGTTTATGTGTCATGTTATCGTGTTTAAGGTGGTTTGAAAATATTAATGTTCACATAAATAAAATTATGTACTCTAATGATAAAATTATGTATTATAATGATTTTCTGAAATAAAATTGTCAAGTTAAAAAATTAAATCAAATTTATAGAAGTTTTTTTGACTAATTATTGTACAAGTTAATTATTCATCGGGGTTCTATGAAGATTTTTGATGGGGTGCAAGTGCAGCTTGTATGTCTCTTAACGACTTAACCCCAAAGTTTTACATTCAGGTGGTGTTAAGTTGTTAAGTATTATAAACACAATACATATATATTCTATTATTGGCGGAGAAAAATTGAAATGACCTTTTATGAAATTAGAAGATTAGAGTTTTGTTATAGTAAGAAAGATAAGGGATGCACTGGTTTTTACATATTTTTTCTTTATTATAGATGGTTTTTACATTCTTAAAAGACTTAATTACACTTTTGGCCCCCTAAGTTTTCCAAAGTTGTGATTTTGGCTCCCTAAAAAAAACAATTCTTTCCAGGCCCCTAAGTTTACTTTTCGTTGCAATTTTGGTCATCCAGTCCAATTTTGACTCGTTCAACGCTGAATGAGGTGCCACATGGTTTTTATTTTATTTTAATGTCAAGCTGGCTTTTATGAATGAATTTTTTTTTTAAAAAAAGGAAAATGGAAAAGGAAGTTGCGTGAGTCTTCCCCCAACGGTCGAAAATGAGGGTTTTTTCCACAAACCCTAATTTCTTCCCCCAACCCATCAATTGATATGAGGGCAAAATTAGGATTTATTTTAATTACCTGACAGGTTAATTTTAACCCAGCCTAAACTCAGGATAGAAAATACAAATGAGTGATGGGATATGATAAATTAAAAGAATAATTTATCATATCATATTGGTGCATCAAACGAAGGATTAAAACAAGATATAATATATCTTTCCTATCCTGACTTTCTATCTTGACCATCAAACGCACCCTAAAAGTTCATGTTTCTACATTACTTCGGTTTTTTTTGTTGATGGTGGTGTTGTTGAGTTGTTTTATAACTTTCTTATTTGTTTCATCCTAAGTTGTATATTGATTGAGTATCCCTCTACTCTTTATAATATATCATTCTTTACTGATTAAAACAAATTGTCTTTTTTTTTCCTTCGAATTGGTATGCAATTTTGTCAATTTGATTGATATTATCTAACTTAATTTCCTTATGAATTAAAGGGTTAGTGTCAAATGATTTGTCGTGTACGTTATAATATTGTTGAGGTACAATTTTGTTGAGGTACATCAAAATATTGTTGATGTAAATCAAAATAGTATTTTTCTTCTTCTTCTTCTTCTAATTTTGTAGACAATTTTGTTGATTTGATTGATATCCTTCTTTACCGATTAAAATATTTTTTTCCCAAACGAAGGTGGATGTATTAAGTATTATCTTTTATTTTTTTTGAGATCATATTAAGTATTGTTGAGCACATCAAAATTCAATCCCGAAAATAGTTTTTAGGTAAGACAAATGGGGTTGTTATTATTTATTGAGTTTTTTTATCACGTGTAAACTTTCATATTTTAAAAAGTTAAAAATATGAACCCTTTATATTAAATATATAATTTTGTAATAACTAACTGGAGTTTTCAATAAAAAATTACTATTTTTTTTCCAAAAAAATAAAAATAAAAAAACTACTTTTGCATGTCTTTAACCTATACAAAATTGAATAGGATCATAAACAAACTCTTGTTTATGAGTGAAGTGTAATATTTTCGACTAATTGTTATCATGTGCGCATCAAACACATAATATGATAAATGTTTATCCTGTCTATATCCTATAATGTCTCTATCAAACTTTATATCATATCTTAATTCAATCGAGCTTTATATTATATCCTCTCAATGACATGATAAAAGAGACTCATATTCATAGCGTTATATCGTTAAAACAACAAATGTTCTTACTTTGAGTTTCATTACACATGTGGGAAGATGAAGAGCCTTTATTTGGTATGAAAAATAGTTTTCTGGTGATTGTCTTTGCGAGCAAGTTCATCATGTTAAACAAGACGACACTAATCTTCATATCAATGACATTTGTAAGCGGGGTGTGGAACTTTGATATCATATCCACGCCTCTTATTAAAGATATAAACACAAAGAGTATTTTTTTGTTCTTGTTGAAGGAGAGTATGTTTCTAAATGATGAATTAGATGACATTGTGGGAACAAAACTCTTGTGCAGATTGACTCGTTAAAATGGATGCCTCTATATCTTGTGGGAAGGAAATTCTTGTTCAGATCGACTTGTTAAAATGAACGACTCACCCTACTCACATGCTTATGATCATCACTCCCTACTTATCTTTCTTCCTTATCGGAATATTGTCTTGTTGATGTTATATGAACTCAGTTCATCCAGTTGTATTTTTCATTTTTTTTTAGTTTTACCATTGATAAAAAAAAATTATTAAGGAGTAAAATGTCAATTTTATCAATTTTTTTTAAAAATAAATGTTGGTAAATTACATTTTTATCCTACTACCCTTACAAAGAGGACAAATAAAACGGTGATTTAGAGATTTATGAGCGACTTGAAGAACAACATCACATTGGGGAACTCGTTCGTTAGCCAGATTGCTTAGTTCTCTTCTCTTCTCTAATGGATTCGAATTCGAACTCGAACGTGGAAGAGGAACCTGCAACTTCGTGGGATGAGTTATACAACATCAATTTGATGCCTTCTGAGTTATTTCTCAAATTCCGTAAAGAAGTTCAAGGTGTTCGTGTTTCTCTCAATATGGAGGTACGTTTTCCTCGCAATTTTTCTTTATTACTTTCAAATTTCGTAATAATTGTTGCATGCAAATGTCACATATAAACCCTAATTAACACAGACGTTGTTACTGACTGTGTAAAGCAGTGTAATACTTTCAAATTCACGCTGCAATTGTAACGAGTACACTTGAAGTGTTATAACCCATTTAAAAACACGTCTCTTGATGCTTGAACATGTCTCATATCACCAATAGTCGTGACTCTTCATTACTATTTATACATTACCAACTTTCCCGAATTGAACATAACATAGCATTGTTTCATGTTTGTTTCCTTCAACGGATTCTCCACTTTCTTTCACTGTTTCTCGAGACCATATTCTTCTGTTCCACCAAATGGACAGAGAACTTTACACAATCCTTGTCACTAATCTTTCTCGTGATCCTTCCGACTCCATGCGATTGCTTGCTATGTGGCTTTGGTTGGAAAAAGTTGGTTTTCGTAATGTTATCGAAAGGATTGTGTCTTTGCCTATTATTTCGATCAATGACATTGCTGATGAATCGATGATTTGTCTCACTTGTCTTACGAACAACAATAACCCTTCCCTAATTGCAATATCATCTTCTAAAGCTAATGATATTCCACTTCTTCAAAGCCTAATGGACAATGAAATTTCTCCAAGATTCTTTATTCAGTATCGCGTGCAAGCGATTGAAGGGATGGAGAAAACAAGAAGAGAAGATTGTATGAGTTCATTTGGTGACATCATGCAACAGGTGATGTTGAGAAACTTAGCGGAGAGAATGGCGGAGCACAGCAATTTTTGGTTTGGTTCGATTGAACCAATGAATCTGCAGTTCGGTTCGTTTGGGATTGCTGGTGCAATTGTGCCACAACAGAGCAACAACAATGGAGATGGAGGAACCATGCCGGCGGATGATAGGACATTATTTGTGACATTTTCGAGAGGGTATCGTGTTGAAGAATGGGAAGTTCAAGAATTTTTTACTATGGCTTATGGAGATTGCATTGAGGCTTTGTTTATGCAAGAAACTCCATCAAATGAACAATCACTTTTTGCTAGAATTGTTTTTCATAATGTTAGTACTATTGATATGATTCTGAGAGGGGCTTCCAAAGTCAAATTTTCAATCAATGGGAAACATGTGTGGGCTCGAAAGTTTGTTCCGAAAAGAGCAAACACTGGTAGGGTTATGCTTTCTGGAGAGACTTCTGGTTCTGGTTCTCGAGGTGCTATATAGCCAAAACTATATGATGTTTATGTGTCGTGTTGTCATGTTGAGGGTGGTTTGAGAAGATTTAGTTTTAATATTAATGTCCTCATGTACAAAATTATGTACACTTGATTTGCATGAATAAAATTGGCTGGTTAAGAAAATTCAAATCTATAGAAGTTTTTTATCATCGTACAAGTTATCAGTGTTCTATGAAGATTTTCGATGGGGTACAAGTGAAACTCGTATCTGTCTCTTAACCCCACGTTTTACATTCGGGTTTTTTTTTTGTTGGTATTTTGTTTTTTTTTATATTTTATTTTACGGATTGGTGTTGTTAAGTAGGATGCTTGCGAGAAACGGCATGTATTAGAAACACGATACGTATATACTCTGTTATTGGTAATGAAAAATTGAAATGACCTTTTATGGACGTTGAAGAATGGTGTTGTTACGGTAAGAAAGATAAGGAAGGGATGCACTGGTTTTACATTTTTTTTTTCTTCTGTTGATAGATGGTTTTTACATTCTTAAAAGTTAAAACTAAAATGATAAAGTTACGAAAAATCATATCAACTAAGCAAATAATGAATTCATGCCTTTAATTGATTTAAATTTGTTTGTACATATCCGAAGGAAAGAATGAATGGGGATTTTGCAGTGTTGTCATTTGCAGATCAAGTAAAATAGCAGTTTGATAAAATTCCGATACACCATATAACGCCACTGTTTGACAACATTTTGTACTAACCAGGGTATTTCGGAACATTATTGATTAGTTTAAATTTTACTATCCTATTATATTATAGGGCCGCTACATCCGCTATTTAACAACACTGGTATTTTGATTGGGGAATTTAGTATGTTGTAGAGGCCAATTCTCTTGAATAAATGGAAGATTTGCCACTGTTACTGTTTATCTGTGTTATTTTTTCCTTAGTCACTGGCTGCATATTGGTACAACAATAAGGACAGCTTACACTGATATGGCTTCTTTTCTTCCAAGATTATGAACCAGTATCTATCATAGGGACTTAAAGAGTACCATACTTCATTTCCTGCCCTCAGCTTATGATTTGAAAGTCGAGACTTCTTAATGTGGTATTAGAGTCTGGTTATCGTTTCAGTGTTTTGTAGCATGGATCACTAAGCTAACATTTACTCACTCCTTAGTTTTCGTTTTAAGATTATTGACAACATACTTAGAAAACTAATAAAAGGGTATTAATGGGACAAACCCCACTTAGTGGAATAAGGCTTCGTTGTTGTTGTTATTGTATTATAGACGAAACAATAGTTAATGTTGCATTGAACTTTGAAAATGACAAATAAAGAACAAAATTCTTTTACAAAGTTGACAGTCAAAAAGGGACTGGGAGAGTAAATACTGCTTTCGTAGTTCATCATGCATGGTGCATAAACGAGATTATTCTTTGTACTAATCGCACTACGGTCGTATGGTTAGATGTTGTCTTTTTATCCTGTATATGTGATTAAACTCACCTGTTCTATGGATACAAGTATTTTCAATGAGAATTCTTAATTAAAAGGAATGATGCTCTATGAAATTTAAGCAATTTCTACATCTGGATGTCTTCAGTTAATAGGTTAATGTTGTGAGTTTTTTTTTCTTTCTAGACAATTGTTTTCACATGATGATTACTACATATTCAGGAGATCAATTTTGTGTGTGCAGATCTACAATGCTCCGATCAATGAATGTCAAGCAAAGCTTGTATTTAAGCCTTTGACACCTGAATGGAAATGGAAGTTAATTTATGAGCCCATTCAGCATGATGTTCGCATTCTCTCAAAAAAGATCCCAATTACCAGATTTGTGAATCTTCAGGTTTGATGATGTCGAATTCTTGTGTTTTTTAATCATGATCCTTGCAAAAATGTTTAAAAATAGTAACAAAATGTTGCTTTTATTATGCACTTTTATGTATCCATTCCACTGTGTTATTGTTAATGTTATGATTAGTTGGTCTCCCACATTTCATTTGAAGCAAATAACACTGACATAATCAGCACAGGTTGGTGTAGGACACAGTTTTAAAATGCATGCTACTGGTTGGAAATGGAAGCTCACAACATGTTTGGGTGGAGATAATGTTTCCCGAATCCGAAATAAGACATCAGTTGGTTTGTTCCCTGGCTTTGATTTACGGTTTGGATGGAGGGCTGACTATGTTCTTCCTGAGCTTACAGGGCAAGTTTTGAAATCTTGATTTTTTTTTCATCATTGCTTAGAAAATATGTGCTTCAGATAAATGATTTTTTGTTCATCTATTCTTTTACACTAGACTCTAACCCGTGCGATGCACGGATTTATTAGAGTTTCATGTATAGGTATCAAATTGATTATATTATTAGAAACATTTAATGAAATACAATAGTGTTTTAAAAAACTAAATCGATTCATTAACTAACTATATGATGTATATATTCCATACAAAAAAAATAAAGAATATGAAATCAGACATATATATTCTCTAACTTGAAATGAGACATATATATATATTGCTTATAGAAATGATATAAGTGGCTATCTTAAAATAATGTAGACAATTTGTCAAAAAATTTAGTCATGCATTAAGGTTCACTTATTACTTGTTGATATTCATTTACAAAATGATAATGATAACACCCATATAATCCACATTGGAAGTTATTAGCTTTACATTATGTCTCCATTTGTAAAAAAATAAAAATAAAAATAAAATAAACTTTACATTAGGTCTCCAAAAAGTCTAATCTATAGCACCAGCACCAATTTTCTGCAAGAATTGAAAGAATCATGTGTGGGTTGTGCTAATAGAAATTAATAGGTGGTTAGTGGATTTTGGATAATGTGATAGTGAAAAACGAAAAAGGGATTTAATGGTTTGTTAAAAAGGGCATTTGATATTGGATATCAATTAATGGAAATAAAATTAATCAAGAAAACTGCTAGTGGCTTAGTGGTCAAAATGTTGAGAGGAAGCCATTAGGTCTCATGTTCGAATCCCTGCAAAGATTTTTACATAAAGATTTTTTTAGCTAATCAAAAAAGGCCGGATTAGGGTTAATCAAGGCTTCTTGGAGACTATCTAACATTTAGATATATAAAGATAAATGAATTTTTAGTGTTCTTATACATGTTATATTTGTTTTTACCATGCAATTATTTCATGGATGATTGACTAATTGAAACTTTAAACAGGGGTCTAGGTACTGGTGAGCCAATGTTCAACATGCAGTCGGGACGGCTAGAAGCATCACTTGATAGAGTTGAGGCCATCATAACCCACAGTGATGCTGATTGATTTGAGCAAAGATTACAATAGATGAGAGTGTAAACAAGGTATAACCTTCAAATTCAATCCCCCTTGGAAGAAGTTTTATGTAGTGGTTGAAAATAAAAACTTCTGTAAAAAGGACACTGGGAATAGATCTAAATTTTTTCTGAAAGATGAAAATATCAAATATCATCCCCCTTTTCAAATTGATGTCTCTTTTTAATTTCTCAAGAAGGATGTATTCAAACTAAATGTATGCAGAATGATGATTTATCTGCACTGGAGTTTATCGATGAGTATGTTTTTCTAGCAATAACTTATCAATTCTAGTTTATTACTCTTTAGATTTAAACCATTTTCAGGTTTACGCCTATAATACAGTTTCTATACTCTTTTACTCAGAACACTTTTTTCGTAAAAAGTATTGCACTCGTAGTGGTGGGTTCAGGTGACAGTAAACTATATAGATTCAGAACAGGTTTCTTGTTACTAAAAAATGGTGGTTTTTCTAATCTTGGTATACAACCACTCTTTTTTTTGATACAGTTTTCTAATCTTAGTATAGTTTCTGCAGGATGTATAAGTCAAATTCTAAAGTTTGTAACTGCCTGTTTGAAATGCCTACGAGCCTCAAAGTGGGGTTAAGCTGATACCCGGTAAGGTTATTTGAATTTTGTGGCATGGCCCTCCAATATGAAATTATGGAGCAGTTGATGGGATAAAAATTGCTCACTGTAGTCAAACGGCTATTTAACTTGCTTTGCTGGTTTGATGATTTTGTTTTTGATAGTTCAATGCTGGTTTAGTAATTTGTACATGTGGCTATAATTAGTATTTCCAGATCCAACATTTAGACGTTTCTAATTACTTATTTAAACTACGTATTAGTTGTCTTCAAACTTAAATTTGGCTAAAAGTGATTTATATCAACTTCTTTTAGAATAGAAGTATTTTGATATAAGTTAGTTTTTTTCTCCCTAAAGATAGAAAACACACACATAAATGTCCATGTGTTGAGTAAACCAATTTCATCTAACTCATTGAAGGGATTAATAAAAAATTGATAGGTAAAAAAATTAGATAAATTAGATTTTGGGGCACACCAGATCATAGAAAGCCCAAAGATTTAAAAAGAGTTTACAGAGATATTTATATATTTTCATCAACGAAATTTTTATCTCCGAATGGCAAGCATTATTTTAATGTGGGTAACCATAGATTTTTTTTTGACACATTATAACTTATAAACTCAAGCATTATGTGAAATTGTATGTAAAAAAAATGTTATAAGTTAGCGAAAAGCACTACCAGTTCACGAGAGAGCAACTTTTATCAAATAATTTTATTTTGATCATACAAATTTATACTTATAAGTTAGTGATTTGGGGTAGCCAAACACATTTTCGAATTAAAATAAATGTCTACTCAAATTTTGTTCACATATACCAAGGGTTATTTTACATGATATTTTTTTTGAGGTTTTACCATGATAATTTTTTTTGGTTGCTAATATAGGGTTTACCATGATAAATCATTCTAATAAGGATTATCACAAATTTATTAATATCGTATTTTTCTATCATTAGTAGTAACTGTTAGTCTGTTACAACATAGCTCCAAACATGATTGAAATGATTCCCAATGATATCAACAAGCGCTTGTTTATGCTGTGCAAATTTGATTCACCTTATTTCGAGGCAGTTTGAATATCTGCGGAGGGAATATTGCATGCAAGTGGGGTCTTCTTTATGCTAGCCGTTACATCAATCTTTAACGGTACCATTCAACCTGCTTTATAAATTCAATTTCTCCACCGTTTTCCAAAAATCATATTCACCACACACACAAAATACATCACCAAAATGGCATCTTCCAAGCTTAGAAAAGCATGTTCCTTCACCATCCTCCTTCTTTGCTCTTTGAATTTCACACTTTTTATCCTTTCTGCTACCTCATTTGCACCAACCATTCTCCTCAAAATGCCACCAACTTCATTTGGCATGGCATTCCTAATGGTTTCCACCATATCACTTTTCTCGTCTTTTGTCGGCTTCTATTCACACCTCACACACTTGTGTTTTCTCACTCACATTTCCTTGACACTAGCCTCTTTGATAGGACAAATTCTCACCATATTTGCTTTGTTTACCAAAGAGAATGCAAGCCTCAAAATGTTAAAGTCATCAAGGGACCCAAAAGAAGCTAAACTTTTGGTAAGGCTTGAATGTGGGGTTTTGATGGGAATGTGTATGTTGCAGTTTGTTGTGTTGGTGTTGAGTTGTGTAGTGCATAGTTGTGTGGTGAAAGATTATGAAGAACTTGAAGCTGAGAAAGAGGCTATTGCAAGAAAGAGGAGTAGAAGGATTTCTAAAGTGCAAGAAGAATCCACTGCAAATGTAGCTAAGATTGACGAAATTAAAGATAAGGAGTTTGATTTGAAAATGAAAAGCAAACATGGGCAGTGGGTAAAAACTGATTTTGAACCATGAGACTAATTCTCAACATCTTGCTATATATATATCTTCCTTTTACATTGTAGTGTAGCAGATATTTTCATGATTGACTTTTAATTCTTCTTCCGTTGTTGATTGTTGTTGTTGCTGCTGCTTTTGTTATTGTTGTTTGTCGGGGGTCACTATGGTGTGGCTTTTGTATTTGTAATCTGGAGAATTTTTATTGCTTTGTGACCATCCATCATGTTATTAATATTTTTTTTTTGAATCATGTTATTAATATTATTGAGTAACAACAGTTTGCCAGTCCATAATTTGTGTTTATTTTTAGTGAATGTAGTAAGTAAGTAAATGGAAATTTTAATTTCTCTAATAAAATATATTAAAGTATACTCCTTAATCACAACGATATGCAAGTGAAACCCAGGGTCTACATCTTTCTAAACGCCGGAACCCTATAGCATACCTTCGCTAGTTAAGGTACGACCTGCCAATCATGGGATTGAGTGAAGTTTGGATCGGTAGTGAGATTGACAAGCGATTCATCGTGATTTTGACAAAAGATGCACTCTAAGCCTTTCTAAATTACAATGCCACTATGATTTTTTCCGAACTTATGTCGATGCAAAGATGCATCAAGTTTATCTTTCGTTTTAAGTTTGAACCTCTTATAATCATTGTTGGTTAGTCATTAAACTTGTTATGTTTATTTGTGGCCAAATACTTTCCGCATTCCTTTAAGTTGGATGTTTATAACAAGTTATTAGTCTTAAGTTTTTTTGTCAAAACTTAGTCCTTTTAAGTTTTTTATTTATTACAAATTGGTAATTTAAGTCCCTTAATATTTACACTGTTATCCATATTTTAAGCCAACTTCGTTAAAAAGTGTTTATTGACCATTTAAACACTTAATGTTTATAACAAGTTATTAGTCTTAAGTTTTTTTGTCACAACTTAGTCCTTTTAAGTTTTTTTTTTTATTACAAATTGGTAATTTAAGTCCCTTAATATTTCCATTGTTATCCATATTTTAAGCCAACTTCGTTAAAAAGTGTTTATTGACCATTTAACATTAAGGACGTAGGTCCAAAAGTGTTTATAACATCATTACTTATGCACATTTTCTTCAAGTTTTTGAATTCAAATCTAATTATACAAATAAACATTTAATCAATACTATAAATCAAGTAATCAATCAATTTTATGTCAAATCAAGACCGAACAATACACTATGAACTCATAGTTTTGAGAGCAGTGAATTTAGACATACCAACTTAACATTAAACGTCCACATATACATTTTTTAACCGAGTTTGATGAAAATAGGATAACACATTGCAAATATTTTCTAACCTAAAAGGCCAATTTGTAACAAAAAAACACTTAAAGACTAACTTATTATAAATATTTAACTTAAAATATGACATATAGTATTTGACCTTTATTTTTCAACGTGAGTTGATTATAGTGACAAAATCAATTCTATAGCTTCCGATTCAATTATCAAACTTATTAAAAGTGAAGGCCATATATACACAAACAATTGTAATCTAAAATATTCAAAATATACATTCATAAAAATCATTTTTTCTAAAATATATTCAAACATTAATCACTTTCCAATCAACTCACTTTCAATTAAAAAATTAACTTTATCAAATCAATTTGATTAAATACGTTTTTGCCACGGTAGAACCAAACAAAAATTATGAGTAGCGAAAATAGTTAAAATACTTTGTGATTCAAACACAATTTTTACCGTAAAGTTGTAGCAGCTAAACAAAATAGTAATCAAATGAGTTTCATTTTTATTTCATACAATCAATATGCTTCACACTTTTCTCAAATTTGTCGGGAAATTGTCTCTTACCGCCAGTTTCGATACTTGTATAGTCTTATACTACCAACCAATGACTTTCGACCCTACATGTGTTACCGTTTACATTTAACGATAATAATTATCTTGTTAGTTGAAATGAATAGATAGATGATTTAAGATATGCGACTTTTCCCTCAATCGATGGAAGATTAGACGAACATTGTTGCAGGTGAGCAAAAACTAGTCGATTCTTTCTTGAATCTAAGAACACTTGAATTTTGAAGATATCAGACTTCATCAAACTCAGTGAAACTGCACAACGTAGCATGTTCAATGTTGATATCGCCATTAACTGTAAGGATGTGCAAGGATACACGGTTCAAGGGAGCCTACCCACATCGACTCTGTCAACGGATTACACCACAAAGTGAAAAACTGTCAATCGAATGTGGGGCACCATGCATCTCCTCAACTAGGGAAAACTCACAGACTATCTGCATCAATAATCGAGCAAAGTTAAAGACTGTAGGCTATGTTATTTGGCTAGTAGGAGTAGTTGTGCCTATATATACTAATATTGTACACCACATTGACGCAAACGATCAATCAAACCTAAGTTAAAGGGTACCAAAGACATCATGTTACTTATTTCTTGCAAATAAAAGAATGATTGGCCATGACAAAATGACAAACTAATACTATTTTATGATAGATATTTGGCAAGTGTATCAAATTCAATCGAAGTAATAAATAATTCGTATCCACGAAGACCGTTGTTAACTTCTACTTAGCAATTTCATTATCAAAAGGATGTATTAAATTCAAGGGTGACCTAGACAGTTGAGTTGATTTTTTGTAAGATAAACGTAATAAAAAATTAAAAACAATAAAAGTTGGTTTTATGAATTTATGAGAAAAATATGATTAAGACCTTCGAATCCACTAATGTTCCTGTACGGTAATTTGCACTCCCGATTCAAGCAATTTCCATCTAATTTAACGACAAACTAACAAGATAATTCTACATAATCTCTTGACCTAAAATTTTCTCCGAAAGTGACAATTCCTTAATCTCTTAAGTGAATTCGGGACTATTGGAGGTTTTAAGATAACGTTAATTCATTAGTCAAAACCTAATCTAATAATGATCTATCTCTAACTTGATTACTTAGATTAAACTTATTATCTAGATCATAGTCAAAAGTCAGGGCTAATGGTCATTCAATCTCTAAGATCAAATCAAATAACAAACATACAAAAAGTATTAAACACAAAGTAATATGAATTAAACTAGACTTTCATTGATATTCAAGATATTCAAGGGAGTTCATACAAATTAGGTTTCCACAAAGTTACATATTTATCTAGGTCTCAACCACAAAAGAATTAGCTAATAATGTTCATTGAAATAAACAACATAAGAAAAGAAAATAAACCCAAAAGTTTTGTTGTTGCCGATGATGCTCCTAAATTTTCTTTCTAATCACCGTTGTTGTTTGGCATGCCGTAGCTCTTCTCTCTCGCTGCCTTCTGTTCCAAAACCACGAAACCGTTCAGAAACGTGATCCCCCCCCCCACCCCACCCACCAATGTGTTGTGCGCTTTTCTTTTTATATGTTGTTCACTTCCGTTTCCTTTTCCATTCCAGTGACTTAGTTGGCTGCTCTTTTTCATTTCAGGTCAACAAACCAAAGTATTACTGACCAATAAACCAAGCCCACTTGTGTCTGCTTGTTGAAAATTGCTTTTCCGACATCAAAGAGTTCATATTGACACATGAAAATGACCAAATTATCTCCGGCGGTAGTTAACTGCCTCTGGCATATCCGACAGCAGTTAACTGCCGCTGGCTCTAGAGGCAGTTAATTGCCTCCGGCTTTGCTGCACTTAAGTGCAGTTTCAGTTGTGATTTTACGCGTTTCAGTCGAAAAATCAAAATAAATCGAAACTTATTCAGAATTCTACGAAACTTTACAAACCCTCTATATATATTTTTTTAGATCTGTCTTCAAAAAACCAGCTCAAAATTCAATTTCTAGGTCAACGTTTTAATGTTTTGGTTTCTTGAGTTATTGGCGCATTAAAAATTCATATTTAATTCATCCGTTGTCAAAAAATTCTAATTTTTTGCGGGGAAATGTTTTTTTATGTTCTTAATATGTGTGCAAAAAATAATGAAAAAAATTCAACATCTATATAACTTTTCCGGACGCACAGATGGAAAAATATTGCAATTTTACGCGTTTCAGTAAAAAATTTAAAATAAATTGAGGATTAGTCTAAATACTACAAAAATTTTCAGATCCTCTATATCTATTTTTATAGAGGTGTCGGAAAAAATACAGCTCAAAATTCAATTTTTAGGTTGATGTTTTGATGTTTTCGTGTCTTAAATTTTAGGCGCGTTAAAAATTCATATTTAATCCGTCCCTTGTCAAAAAATTCAAATTTTTTGTTGGAGATGTTATTTTTTTGTTCTAAATATGAGTGCAAAAAATCGTGAAAAAGTTCAACGTCTAGAACACTTTTTCGGACTCGCACTTGGAAAAAAATTGCGGTTTTGCATGGTTCGGTCGATAAATCAAAATAAATCGAGGCTTAGTCGAAATGCTACGAAACTTTATAGACACCTCTATAAAAATATATATAGATGATGTAAAAAGTTTCGTAACATTCCGAATAAGTGTCGATTTTTTTTTTATTTTTTCAATTGCGATTTTGCGCGGTTCGGCCAAAAAAATAAAAGAAATCGACACTTATTCGGAATGTTACGAAACTTTTCACATCATCTATATGTACTTTTATAGAGGTGTCTGTAAAGTTTCGTACAGTTCTGAATAAGTTTCGATTTATTTTGATTTTTCGACCGAAACGCGTAAAATCACAGTTGGAACTGCACTTAAGTGCAACAAAGCCAGAGGCAGTTAACCTCTGCCGGATATGCCAGAGACAGTTAACTACCGCTGGAGGTAATTTAGTCATTTTGATGTCAAAAAAGCAATTTTCCTACTTGTTTATACCACCCTCCAAAAGTTTCATCATGTGGTCAATTCATGTAGACTAGTTTAAAATGATATTTGTTTCATTTCGCATGTCACTAACTAATAATAATAATAATAATAATAATAATAATCTATCATTTGGCTCGATAAATAAAAACAAAAATTTATTTAAAAGGATTCTAAATTAAATATTAAACTATTAAAAATAGACTAAAAACTTAATTAAAAATAACTCTAAATATAGTGCATGACTGATTGTCATCATTTCACATTTGGATCATCTACCTTTAAAATAGGGAAGTACAGCGAGTTTAGATTAAATTTATATAAATTAAGAGAGATGATGATGTCTAAAATGGTGTGGAAAAATAAAAGGGAAAACAAATTAAGAGAGATAGAGAGAAATGTAGACAAATGAAAATTAGAGACATGATGACATAAATCCTTCCATTTTCAAACCTGTCAGTAACCAACAATTTAAAGAAGAGAGGGAGGGAAAAACTTAATTGCTGGAATTTAAGAATGAGAGAGAAACTAAATGACCCCTCAATTATGCAACTTTCCATTAATGATTTTTGATTTAGTGGTAAAAAGACAAGATTTGAATATGAGATGTCTTGAGTTCGAGCCTCGCTAATGTCTTTGGTAGAAGGTAATATAAATTCATTTGTAAGTTCTCTTTGAATCCAATCGTCTTTTCTGCCTTGGATTGGAACATCATCCCCTCACTCTAAATTTTTATTATAAAAAATTAAAATTATGTTTACTAGTTTTATGTGAATGAACCTAAACATAAATCGTTTTACATTCGGTCAACTTTTCACCAAAAATAATTTCACAAAGTGTATGAAAAGAATTTCAATATAAAAAACTTTGGTGTTAACCGTTTCCCTGGAGAAGGGGCTATGGTAGTTCAAAGTTTGATCAGGAGGTATGTAAAGTCTGGCCATGAATTATTCCACCAGAGAAAATAACTTGTGTTCTCTGGAATCATTTGTCCTTGAGTTGATCTCATTAACTACTTGAGCCTAAATACTTGGTTAAGGAATTTCAATAATTAATACACTTAAAATGCATATGTTTTTTTGTATTAAGAACAGAGCAAAAACACGTCTCTTATAGATAAGACCAGAGGAAGTAATTGAGAATAATAAACAAATGGTGTGTCTAAATATATTCGAGGGCATTTTTATGCTAAAGCTTTGTCTTTTTGGTAATTTTGCTTTGCTAGTTTATTTTTCTTATGTTTTTTAATACAATATTACTTTCTCGGTCAAGGTAAGTGGGTTAAAAGTTTTGACTGTTCACTCGTATATAACAAGCACTCTCTTTCTCTAACCCTAGTGTGAAGATTTGCGCAGCTCAAGACGTAACTGCATTCGTCCCATCGATTCCCCGTAAACGATTTGGTGGGACGTTGTGTTGGATCATTGATCTTATATACATGTATTTCATTAATTTTTCTTTTCGCATTGTCAATCAATCTCATAATTTATTTTTACCCTATTTCTAGGTTGCATGACATGGATGACAATTGATTATCAGTTGCCAGTGGTGTTACCTTCTCTGATTCCATATTAAGGTTAGAAAGAACACAAATTATTACTGGGGGTTTGGATGTGAGTTTTTATAATCGAATTTTTTCAATTTATAAGTTGGACATTTTATTAATTTATTGTTGATTTTTTGCTTCATTATTCATAGATTCATGTATGATTATCTTTTGATTATTATTTATTAGGCGATCTATAAGTTGGGCATTTTATTAATTTATTGTTGATTTTTTGTTACATGTCGTCTTAGATTCGTGTCTGATTATCTTTTGATTATTATTTATCAGATGATCCATACGTTGAACATTTTTATTAATTTATTGTTGACTTCTTGCTTCATTATTCCTAGATTCGTGTTTGATTATCTTTCAATTATTGTTTATCAGGCGATCTACACAGTAGTTGATTTATCTCAGTATTTACCTTTTAGTTTTACCCTTTTATACGTCTCACGTAATTTGGAGGTCATTTGATTACATCTAAGAATTTACGTTTAGGTCGCATGCTTTGGAGGTCACTTGATTACCTACAGCGAGCTCATTGCTTTCTTTGGTTCCCTATCAAGGTTAGAAAAAGCACAAATTATTATGGGAGGTTGGATGTTAGTATTTTTTGCATTCAGGGTTTGTCTATTTATCTTTTGGCCATTTTATTTATCTATCGTTGATTTATTTTTCATTATCTATGGATTTATATTTGATAATTCTTTATTAGACGATTCACACTTATCTATACTCTTTTCTTTTTTGATATGCACATTAATCTATACTATATATATAACGAAAATTAGAAATTTTGAATCGATTTTTTTATTATATCAATTATACTTTTAAATGATTTTTCCTATAATAATGTTACGTTGTTGTTTGTATCATTAAAAAATATAAAAATTCATATTACATTTGTTATATTGTTGGAGTCTTTGAAAAAGATAAACATCGTTTGATGAATTTGTTATAATTTGAAAGTCACAAACATATATATTTATACTTTTAATCAAAATCAAATTTTTTTAAAAAATACCGTTAATAATATATAAATATCAGCACAATAGAAAGAGCATTTCACTAGTATATATAAATTTTTTGTGCAGTTTACGAAGATATATATTTTTTCTTCTATCTTAGTTTTAGAGATGGGTTCTATCTCTTATCTTTTGCTTGCATACCTATATTTTATGGTTTGGTTTATGGTCTCTCTAATCTGGTGAATCTTTTTGGACTTCAAACGTAAACAAATGTTCTTTATTTCTTTTTTATATCAAATTATACTGCATTTATCTCTATATATAAGAATGTGTAATGATATTTGAATAATTATTTTATGATAATTTTCTTTCTCTCTCTTTCTATTGATAAAAAATAATAAAGAAACAAAAAAAGAGAGAGAATAAGAACATAATTGAACATGAGAGAGTTGTCAAAAAAATAATTGAACACATATCATTTCTTTTAAGTATCTACTATTTTTTAAAGACCCTTTCAAATATTTCTTTGCATTATCTTTTGTGACAGTGACACCCTCATTATTTTATGATTTTTTTTAGACATTAGTTAGTATAAGAATTAAACATAGTAATAGAAAAGATAAGTCATTTCTATCTCCAAAAGGGGATGTTAAAAAAAAAGATAGATAGGAATATGGATTTATTAAGGTGAACAAAGTGGAATGAGGAAGATATTGAGTCCGCAAATTAAGTAGCTAAAATATAGTTATAAGAAATCGCCCCGTATATCAAGCAATATCTCTTTCTAACACTTTTTTATCATCAAATCAAACTTTCTTCATCCGTCAATTATTTTTTACTAAGTCACATGTTCTTACAGAATTTCTACTAAAAATTCGAGAAAAGAGACATAGAAAATGTCACTTTTTGTGGTGTTCTTGTGCTTTAGTTCTCATAGAATTGGACCAAAATATTTTCAATATTTTTTGATGAACCAGTTTCGCGCCGGAAAGAAAGAATACAAAACAGAAAATGGAACCATCCAATGAAAATACTCAAAAAGCCCTCACTCCCTCTCAACAAGAGCAAGAGATAGAACAAGAACAGGAACGAGAACAAGAACGAGAACAACCTGCCCCTTCCAATTCTTTTGTCCCTCCGGTTAGTGACATAGATTCTACCATAGAACGATTAAAGGACATTGCCGTAATCTTTACCTTAACTGCAGCAAAATGTGTTCAACCTCCTTGTGGACTTCACAAACACATTTATAGAGATGAAAAAACACATGATCTCTTTTTCAAGAGAGAGTCTTTCTCAAGTCATTATGATGAATCTCATAGGAACGCCTCAATTCGAAGAGATATGCACATGCGAATTAACAGAGAAATTGCAAAGGAATATGCAGCGCGCCATCACACTGTTTCAGTGAACGAAGACGATGATGATATGGAACATGAAATTGATGATGGTTCTCCAACACCTTTCTATGAAGCAATTAAAGCTATTCAAGAAAGAATCGCCAAAAGCATGAAAAAAGGGCTTGTTGATGAATCTCTTATTTGGCATTCAAAATTCAATGGAGAAGATTTGGAAAGAGAAGCTTTAGTGTTCCTTCGTTGCAAGAATTGTCCCTTAACATTCTTGCAAACCATACTGATGCAATTGCTTCGCTTGATGGTGTTTCTGATGAGCTAAAGCAAAGGCTCAGTGCGTTGTTATGTGATGTAGGCAAAATGAATGGTCACTTTCTTGAACTACTTCTTAGTGGGTTTCCAAATGTGATTCGGCTTAAAGATTGCTTCTGGTTGACAGAGGAAGAATTTATAAAATATTTTGGAATGTTGGACACTTCCATATTAGAGGTATGTTCTTTCAATTTATTTGTTCAGCATATATTGTACTTGGTTTTTCTTGCGATTTTGCTACAATTCCAACTTTTTTCTTTCCTATTTGAATTTTGACATTTGAATTTCGGTTGTGTGAAGTCACAATCGAGTGACAACCACAACCACATTGGTGTCTCTTTTTATTAAGATTGGAAGATCCAAATTTTAAACTCGTATTTTAAATTTAAAAAGAAAATCAAAATATGTAACATCTAATCTTTGATCGAACAATTGTCTTTCTTGTAATTTTGCAACCATTCAACTTTTTTTTTCCTACATAGGAATTATGTCCTTCATTTTATTTTATTTTAGTTATTAATACTACTACAAGATCTTATTTCATTTCATGTTTATACATTTATTTGTGGAATAGGTGCTAAACATAAGTTGACAGATGCATCAATGAAAATCATTGCGAAACATTGTCCTGAGTTGCATGCACTTGATAGTTGATATTATGAACTTATGCAAATTGACTGATTTAACCATAAGTTATCTTACAAATAGCTGTCGAGCACTGTGTAAATTGAAGCTCTGTTGCAGTCCATTCAGGCGGTCTCTTGTTTTATGCAATTTTCCACATTTAATTATATTATTTCTATGGATTTCTATTTTGCTAGTAATTTCTAGCTTTTTCATAGGATAGGCATCTTTGTTTCTGTGATAATATATATCAGGATATTACTTACCGGTATGAGAGAAAACTCGTCACTTACGCAATTCATTTTGGACTAGATACACAAATTTATAGATTATCTGTAGCAATATTTATGATCAATTGAAATCCTTCTTTAGAAATTTTCTAATGGTTTACAAGACTCAAACCAAATTTCTATTTCCTGTCTTCTTTAAGATGTTATAGATTCTCTAACTAGTCATACACTGTATGGAATGGTAGAGTATTGCTATAATTTTTATGGAAATTTTTTATAGTATTTGGGATGTAGACCATCATATTCTTTACACATCTATCCAGCTCCTAGATAATCACGACACCTCCAATGTTTAGATATCCATGCCCAACACCGAGCTGGCAAACAAATACTAGCATGTGCACGTTTCCTAGAGGTGACTAGGTCGCGCCAGCACTACTAGACGTACCTTCCTACTTGGCCTCACAAACATCGACCAAGGAAAGGTTAAAGTGGGTAGAAGTTGAAGACTTCTAAGATCATGGGCCACAATGGCGACCAGTGGCGGATCTCTTCAGAGACCCACGGGGACTACAACATCCCCCAAATTTGCCTTATATACCATATTAGATGTACTTTATCACTTAGATTGAGACCGCTGCAGTGGGAAGGGGGTGTCATAGTATGCAAAAAGTCACAGGTTCGACACCCTCATTGATTCCTCTTTTATCTTGTTTACATATTTAACTTATACTTTTACAAATTGTATTATTAAAAAAACGTTTTGATGGAAATCGAACCCATACTCTCTTGCTACAATCAAACTACCCATACCACTAGGCCAACTTACTGCCTATTCCTCCTATATAGATGTGATATGAAGCAAACCATCATTCATTCCCTTTTAACCCTTAGTACATCACCTTAGTACTTAGAAAATAACTATCATGGTGACCATGATAGTTATTTTTAGACATTGATCACGGTACATCACCGACAAGGTGCCCCCTTATATAGCGAAGCAAGAGCAGAATGTCAGTAGTATCTTTTCACGTGGATCTCATTGACATCTTCCCAGGGGCGGAGCTACCCTATAACCTGGGTATGCTGCTGCACACCCTCAGATTTTTATACTTGCACCAGTAATCATAGTTTTACTAATTTTGCACACCCTCAACTTTTTAATTTGCACCAATTGCATTCTCATTTCTATAGTCGCTGCAACTCTTAAGCTGATTGCACACACTATTGTCAAATATGTCAGTTTACATTGGTCTAGTCAAAGTACACGCACAGTAAGCTATTTTGAATTATCAATTTATAAATGAAATTAAAAACAGAACATTCTACAAAATAACTACCGTGAGAATTAAACATGGTATACCTCAAACATTGATCCTTAGCCACTAAACCAGAGAGTTAGACGTGAAAATAAATGGTACCAAATAACATATATTCCTAATTAGTGAAATATACAAGATATTTTTATCATGTTTATCATGTTTTCTCTCTATCTTTAAAGACTATGCCTATGATCAATATGTATCCATTATTGATAATATCACTCATTCAAATTTTAAGTGGTAAATATGAATAAGTGAAATAATTTGTACCAAAAAAAGAATAAGTTTAATTGGTAATATTGGCATAAATAAATCATTTATGTAGACGAATGATGACAAAAACGTGTAAACTTTATTATGCGAATAAAAAATCAAAATTTTATAAGACGAAAATGTTTGCACCCCCTGGTCCAGGGTCCTGGATCCGCCACTGCATCTTCCTTTCTTGAACAAATAAGCAAATATATAATATAATTTTGTTTTCAAAGGATTTGAGAGCACCATTACATACATCTCATTACCGAGTATATGTCTGTGTGATATGCTTAATGTGTCTTTGGATGGTGTTTCAGAGTGCTTATTGTGCGTCATCTTAATCTTTCCTAATTTCAATTGACTGATAATGATATAACTTTTCCTCCGTTTCAGTGATGAAGCAATTGCTGCATTTTTGGAGATAAAGGGCAAATCTTTGGAAGAACTTTCACTTTGTAATCTTAAGGTAATGTTTTTAATATTTTCTTGCTGAATGTCTCTCATGTTAAAGTTAAACACATTAGCACTTAGAAAATGGTAAAATGATGTAGAGCCTTATCTGTGCATATGAAAGGATTGATCTGGTTGCATGTAATATTAGGAACGTTGAACACATTAGCCTTTTTTTTATGATTATCTTGAAATATTGAGTTCATAACCAACTCTTATGGTAATTATATTCAAATTTAAATTATATTAGGAAAGTTGATTCATTTTAAAAAATAAAGCTATGTCTTACTGTTTATGGAAGACATTATCGACTCAATTGATACTTAAATAATAACAATTTTAGGATTTTGTTAATTTTTCTTCTATCTGGTTTGCGATTTTGAATGTGAAATACTTTGGCAGGTGACAAATATTTTTCTCAAAGGGCACTCAAACTCAGAGCTTCAGATCATTCGTTGAAGTTGTGTCCTTCATTTCAGCATATCAAAGGGCCTAATCAGAACAAGAAACAGAAATCAAATATATGGATGATGCTGAGATTTAGTAATACATTTGTTTTAGCTATAAGAACAAGAACATGAAAATCACTCTATACCTATTTTTGCATTTTGTGTATCATCATCAACAACATTAACATCAAAACATCATAATCCAGTTCCATGGTTAAAAAAAAAGGAGAGAGTGAGAAGTATGGGTTCAACAATGACAATCCAATCAAAGACAACTCTAGTGACTTGGTTGTTACAAAAACTAACAACAATAATGGAGAAAGAAAGTTCAATTAGAAATTACATGGACATGGAAAATAAGACGAGAAGAACGTAAGAGTGAGATTTTGAGTTCCATGTTTGATTTTTGGGGAAAAACTAGTAAGATTAGAGTTTTAATTCAGGGGAAATAAAAAAACATTTTTCAAATTATTATAGTTATTATTATTTGAAGGAATTATTATTATTATTTAAAATTAATCCTAAACAATTTAATTAAAAAAATTTACATGGACTCATTTAAATCCAACTCACTATAACCATCTTAACGCCACATCATAAATGAGTTAGTCACGTCATAAAAAATGGAGGGGGACCAAAAAAATCCTAAAAGTTTCTTAATAAGGGAACCAAAAAGTTGGTTTTAGAAATAGGGAGATTAAAAGTTAATTTTTATTAAAATAGGGGGATCAAAAGTGCATTTAAGCCGAAAAAAATATTAGATATACACTAATTTGTTCCTACTTACAAGAGCTCGTTTGAATCAGATATGAGCTCCCGTCTATCTTAGATTTTGTTACTCCAAATAGCTCAAGTAATGTGATTGTAGAACACACCAAATTAGAGGAGCAAAGATAGAAATAACCACGAAGCATATGCATCACTATAAATATAGGACTCACACCCCAGGTATGACCACACATTACTTAATTCACTTACTCAAATCGCTACATGCTAGCATTTACTTGGGCATCAAAGTTTCTTTTACAGGCACACCCGCCGCCACTTGGAGAAGAAGCATACAACCAATCACAGTGAATCTACTCATCAATGAGAGGAGGACACCCCCTAATTATGACGTAAACCTCATCCGTTCATACAAGAACAAATTGTTTCTTAGGTAGCTCCATAAGCTTCCAAGTTTGGTTCTTCTCCAATGAATGTATTTCTTCATTCATTGCCTTCAACCATTCCTTGCTTCTCTTACTCTCAAATGCCTCCTTAAAGGTCTTTCGTTCAGAGTATTACAACCCTTTAGACTCATTTAGAGAAAAACAAATCAAATTAACATGATTGTATCTTGTTGGTGCAACAATGGTCAATATCTCCCTATCTTTAGCCAACTGATAATTATGAGCCTCAACTGGTTGTCTTCCACTTGAACTTGAGGTCAAAGTCTTATCCTCTTCATCTTATCTTGTCTCACTAGTGTAAAGCTCCTCCTCAAACTGAATTTTCTCCATCCCATATATGAGTTTATAATATTTAGGTCTTTTCACTTTATCCTCATGTGAGTCTCATCAAAAGTAACATCATTGCTTATAATGATCCTTGATTCTCCTTCATGTCACACCTTCCACAACTTGTAACCCTTCACACCCTCAAGATAACTAACGAAGGCACATTTAACAACGCTAACACCCAACTTGTCTTGATTGATATGTGCAAACACCAAAGCTATGAAAACCTTCGGATTAGAGTAATATGTGATCTCCCACTTCAAATTCTCAGAGGTGTCTTAAATTCTATTTTTGTAGATGGACATCTGTTGATCAAGTATGTTGTAGTACTAACAACTTCACCCTATAAAATCTAGGGTAAATAATTTCTCATAAGCATACACCTCACCCCTTCTAAAATGGTCCTATTCATGCATTAATTTAGGCCTCTTGTTGTCCTATTCCTGCCACAGTTTTATGTCGCGTAGTACGTTTTTCCTACGAAACTCATTAAACTGATCAGAAACAATCTTCAGACCATTGTTAGTTCTTAAAACTTTAAGTTTAGTTCCTATATAATTTTCTACAAGACTATGCCATTATTTAAACTTGTCAAAGATGTAAATTTTATGTTTCAAAATGTGAAATCATACTCTTCTAGAATAATCATCAATCATATATTGTAAGGAGGAGTTTTTTAATAAGGAGGACCTTAAACCATGATCATTAGGAAGCATTTCCAAATCAAACTCCAAAAACATTTTTTCCAAGGATAGACCCAATTTTATACTTCTATTTTCATCAAGTGCTATTTAGTCTATAAAATTGAAGCAAACTTGAGTACGCCAGAACTAAACTATTTGTAAGTTTGCTGCTATTTTCTGCCCTGTCTATTTTCTTGAGTACACCAGAACTAAACTATTTAGTCTATAAAAGGTAAAACATATTCTCCAAAATACAAGTAAGTAAACTAATCAACAAATATATCACCAAAACAAAAGGTGAAAACAGCCGATAAAGTTATTTTCATGTCTATTCGGGTGACACCATGTTATCAGAAATCAACAAGTTGTGCCAAATTTCAGCATCTATATATTTCATTTTTATTTCCAGTTTTAATTTATATAAATATCTACTGCGAGACCGATGAATATCGCAAAACACTTTGATGAGGATTAGGTTGTTTGATATGTTGCAATAAAGGACACAGCTTCAACCCAATGATCTGAAGCTCTGAGTTTGAGTGCCCTTTGAGAAAAACATTTGTCACCTGCCAAAGTACTTAACATTCAAAATCTTCCCCAACAAAAAAACTGATTTCTTCGTACAAAGACTCAACGAAACATATATATTTCTTCGTGACCACATGAAATTGATCAATCGAAATTTCTTTAATAAATTTATTTACCTGTGAGCATCCAAAAAGTTTAAGGAACCTCAACGACGAGCAGCTATCGACAATTAAACCTAACTCATTGTCTGTCAAGTTTCGACACCATGATAGATCTAAGGTATGCAAATTTTTGGCATTCTTTGCAAGTGATAAGCTTGTTTGTTGGCCAACCTGGAACAAACCAAATGTGATAGACACTCAAAAAATTAACAGAAGCCTGAAATTAGTAATACTCAAGAATTAGTTGAGTCAATAATGTCTTCCAGAAATAATAGCACAAAGCTTTGTTTTGTTAAATCAATCAAATTTTATAATATAATTTATATTGTCTTTTATTATCATAATATTTGGTTATGAAATCAATCTTTCAATATAATGACAAAAGGCTAAGTTGCAACTTGATAAATCCTTTCATATTATGCACGTATAAGCCTTTAAAACATGTTAAAGTTTTCTAAGTGCTAATGTGTTCAGCTATAACATGAGAGACATTCAGCAAGAAAATCTTAAAAATGTTACCTTCTTAATGTTATTAAGTGAAAGTTCTTCCAAGGATTTGCCATTTATCTCCAAAAATGCAGCAATTGCTTCATCGCTGTAACGGAGAAAAAGTTAAATTACTATTAGGCAATTGAAATTTAGGAAGGATTAAGATTACACACAATAAGCAAGCATATCGCACATATATAAACTTGGTAATGAGATGTATGCAATGGTGTTCTCAAATCCATGAAAAAATTACTCATGATATTCCAAATGCTAGAAAATCAATTATTGTCCATACATATATTAGCAATAGTCTACCAATCTATGACAAGTTAGAGAATCTATAACATCTTAAGGAAGACAGGACAATAGAAATCTTGTTTGAGTCTTGGAAACCATTAGAAAATTTCTCAAGGAGGATATCAATTATTCATAAATATTACTACAGATAATATATAAATTTGTGTGGGTGGTCCAAAATGAATAAGTGATGAGTTTCCTTTCGTACCAGTAAGTACTATCCTAGTATATACTATCACAGAAACAAAGATTCCTTTCCTACTAAAAAGCAAGAAATTACTAGCAAAAAAGTAATAATAATAATATTAATATTAATGAAACGCCTAAAAACTTTATAAAACAAGAAACCACCTGAATGAATTGCGGCATAGCTTCAGATTAAGCAATGCTCGACAACTATTTGCAAGATATCTTATCGTTAAATCTGTTAATTTGCACAAGTTTGTAATATCAAGTGCATGCAACTCAGGACAATGTTCAGCAATGAATTTCATTGATGCATCAGTCAAATTCCTGCACATCAAGAGATATAAACTAATAGATTAATCTGAGAAGTAAGTGTAAGCAAAAATAAGAAAAGAAAATCCCATGCATGAACCGAAAAGCTCAAATAGTACTTAAATTGAGAAGTATACGAAAGAATAAAGAAAACAAATTCCATACGTGAATCAAAAAGCTCAAATAGTACTTACACACAGTCCCTTAAAACAAGCTCATGAATGTTGTGACCACATGCAATGATATAATTCTTGATGAATTTATCAGAAACAGTAGGAAGGCCAGCTAGTGACAACACTTCTAAATGTTCGAGTCTCTTCAATGCCGACAAAATTAGTGCAACATCAATGAGTATACAATCATCAAGATATAACTCTTTCAAAAGTGATCCTAATGAATCAGCCAAAATATCGAGACTAGCAAAAGTGAGAAGGGAACATTGGCTTAGATTTATGGATCTAAGTGTTGTTGCAGAAGAAACTAGTAACTGCAACCCTTTATCAGTAAGACGACATGCACCGGTGAGAGATAGACTAATCAATCTAGACAAGCAGTTTGGTGACTTTGCCAATGTACAAGGTAATGTATATTCAGTTATAATTCGTCCACATTGCTGAAGTTGTAGCACCTATTCCACAAATAAATGTATAAACATGAATTAAGGTCTTGTATTAGCATTTATAACTAGAAATTCAAAATGAATGGCAAAATTCCAATAAATGGGAAAAAATTGAATTGTTGCAAAATTACAAGAAATACCAACTGTTTGATCAAGATTAGATGTTATAGATTTTGAATTTTTTAAAAACTTGAAATACAAACTTAAAATTTGGATCGTTGATCTTGATCAAACAACCACTGACGTGACTATCACAGAATTGTGACTTCACACAACCTTGTGAGTGTAACTCCACACATTTCAAATCAGAAAGACAAAATTCCAATAGGAAAGAAAAATATGGAATTGTAGCAAAATTAGAAGAAACGCCACATGCTATATATAATCTAGTAAGAGCCATTCAACCAAAACTAGTGAGGGTTAAAATAATGGACTAAATTCAACCATCAACCAAAGCTAAGGATTATGCACATATAGCATAGCCAACCATGTATCTCAACAACTATTATATGTAATTGGGCAGCATCAAAAACTAAAAGGAATAATCAATTTCCACCAAGATTTCTCTGCTTGGTTAAGAATGCCACATATGTTTTGAAATTGGACGGATATTTAGATTCCAATTGTTCACCAATATCTGTCAAGTTGACCAGGATTACCTTCCATGTTTTTTCCACTAGAATCCTTTTTCGTTTCATCCAAATCCGAATAAGGATTTTCCATCAAGTATTTTTCCCTAAATACGTCATTATGACCAGTAGTAACCAGGGTTGCTACAATAGGTTGCTCTTTTGGTGCAACAAGATTAGGAATAACAACAATAGTTAGCTCAGTTGCAATAGGATCAAGAACAACGACTATTGATGGCTCGGTTGCAACAGGATCATGAACAACAACTACCGTTGGCGCAGTTATAACAGGCTCAGGAAAAATGACTACTGCTGGTTAAGTTGCAATAGGATCAGGAACAATGGCTACCACTCACTCAGTTGCAATAGGATCAAGAACAACGACTACCACTGGCTGAGTTGCAACTAGACCTGGAGCAACAACTACCACTTGCACAAAGTTCGTGTCCAACAGACTGCTACTGCGACTCCACTAATAGAATCAGAACAATGGAATTTTAGAGATAAGATATAAAATTTAGACATGCCAGGAGTGGAAAATGAATGAGATGTAGTTACATTGCTTGAAGGATGGTTTGGAAATGATGGAACAAAAGCAGCAATGTATGTTTCCTTCTGTTGGTCAAGTGCTGAAGAAACTTGGGATCAATTTCGTATATCTAGCCACCGACAGAAGTCACTGAGAGAAAACAAAGGTTTATGAGAAATAGTCCTTTAGTAATGAGGCTATCATTAAGATCCCGAGGAAACTTCTCAAGTGTTGCCTAGAGAAAACTAGAGAGTACATATATTCTCTCATTAAACATGGAACGATTGGATCTGCTCGAGTCACTAATGATGTTTTCTGGAGTGAGTTTAAAATTCACAGGTTTAACTTGATAATTTCCTCCATGTCCGATCTCAACTTTTGAATTTGATCAAGTCAAACTTGTGAATTTTAAACTAACTCAGAAAATGTCATCAATGACTTGGGAAGATCCCAATGTTTCGTGTTTAAAGAGAGAATAGATGTACTCTCAGCGTTTTCTCTGGGTAACACTTGGGAAGTTTCCATAGGATCTTCAATGCTAGCTTCATTAATAAAGGGACTATTTCTCAGAAACCTTCGTTTTATCTTTGTGACTTCTGTCGAAGGCTAGATTCCTAACTGAATCCCACGTTTCTGCAACAATTGACCAACAAAAGAGAGCATGAATTGATGCTTCTGTTCCAACTTTTCCAAACAATCCTTTCAGCAATGTGATTGCTTCTCATTCATTTTCGACTCCTGACCTTGTCTCTGAAATTCCTGAAGTAATTAATCTTTGTCATGTCTAAGTTTTTCTATCTTAGCTATGAAATTCCTTCATTCTGATTCTGTTAGTGGAGCAGCAGCAATAGCATCTTGGACATGAACTCTGTGCTAGGGGTAGTTATTTTTCCTGATCCTGTTGCAACTAAGCCAGTGGTAGTTGTTGTTCCTAATCATGTTGCAACTAAGCCACTAGTAGTGGTTGCTCCTAATCCTATTTCAACTGAGCCAAAAACAGTTGTTGTTCCTGATCTTGTTGCAACCGAGCTAGTTGTAGTCGTTGTTCTTGATCCTCATTCAACCGAGCCAGCAGTAGTCGTTGTTCCTGATTCTGTTGCAACTGAGCACACTAATGTTGTTGTTCCTGATCTTGTTGCACCAAAAGAACAACATTTCGTATCAACCCTGGTTACTATTGGTCATAATGACATATTTTGGAAATATACTTGATGGAAAATCCTGATTTAGATTTGAACAAAACAGATTCTAGTGGAAAGAACAATATGATGGTAAGCCTGGTCAACTTGACAGATATTGGTGGAAAAATAGGAATCTAAATATTCGTCCAATTCCAAAACAGACGAGGCATTCTTAATCAAACAGAGAAAACTTAGTGGAATTTGATTATTCCTTTTAGTTTTTGATGCTACCTAATTACTAGTAATAGTTGTAGGGATGCATGGTTAGCTCTGATATATATGCATAATCCTTAGTTTTGGTTGACGGTTGAATTTAGTAATAATTTGTCGACACTGGTCAAGTTGTAGCACCTATTACACAAATAAATGTATAAATATGAATTAATAGGCCTTTAGGCACAAGTATAGTAGCAGTTATAACTAAAAAATTGAAATTAATGACATAATTCCTACATAGGGAGAAAAAAAGTTGAATTGTAGTAAATTACAAGAAAGACCAACGTTTGATCAAAGATTGGATGCTATAAAGTTTTGACATTTTCAAAATCTAAAATACGAGTTTAAATTTTGGATCACCAATCTGGTTGTCGCTGGATGGTGACTTCACATGACCCAAATTCGAATGACAAAATTCAAATAGGAAATAAAAATTGTGGAATTGCATCAAAATTAGAAGAAACACCAAGTGTTATATATGTGAAACAATTAAATTTAATAAACATACCTCTAATATGGAATTGTCCAACTTTCCAAAATATTTTGTATATTCTTCCTCTGTCATCCAAGAGCAATCTTTAAGCCGAATCACATTTGGAAATCCACTTAGAAGTAGTTCAAGAGAGTGAGCATTCATTTTTCTTGAATCACAAAGCAACGCGCTAAGCCTTTGTTTTAGCGCATCAGAAACACAATCAAGCGAAGCAATTCCATCAGCATGATTGGCAAGAATTTTAAGAGACATTTCTTGCAGCGAAGGAACACATAATCTTCTCCTCACACAATCTTCTCCATTCAGTTTTGATTCCCAGGTAAGGGATTCATCAACAAACCCCCTTTTGTTGCTTTTAGTAACTCGTTCTTGAATAGCTTTGATTGCTTTAGAGAAAGGAGTTGGAGAACCATCATCAATTTCATGTTCCACATCATCATCTTTTTCTTTATTCTCTGAAACACTGTGAATGCGTGACGCAAATCTCTTTGCAGTGTCTTTGTTAAATAGCTTGTACTGACTTCTAATAAATGACTCATTCCTCCAATCCTCAAAATCATCATTGTCGCTATCATCAGTTTCAGATTCGATGTTAATATTATAAGCATTGATATCAAAAGCCAAAGGTATTTGATTTTCTGCTTTTGGTATTTCCTTCCTCTGATGATGATCATCAATGTCATTGATAATGACGGAGTTGTAATCATGAGTGAGTGGTTTCTTGCCTTTTGGGTCAGAAGTGTTTTCAAAGTTGTAGAGTTTTGTGCGTTTAGAAGAAGAGGCATCATCGGAGTCGGGTTCAGTTCCTCTCTTGAGAAAGGGTTCATGTGGTCTTTCATCTCTATGAATATGATTGGGAGATTCAGGAACATATGTTGATGGGGCTAAGGTAAGGATTGCACCAATTTCTTTGTCGGAAAAACCGTGGCCCTTTAGTTGTTCTGTGAGAGAAGTTATGTCCTCAATGGGAGGGACATCGTTGAGATTGGGTGGGTCCATTTTCTGTTTCTTATTCTTGTTTTCCCGCGCTAAATTGGTTGATCAAAATCTGCAATGTGTTAAAATATTTAATTAGTTTGATGGATGCAAATATAACAAAAAATGAAAATAAAAAGATAGAGAATATAAACTAACTATTTATTATGATATTGAACCTGCATAATCTAATATGTGACCTTGTTATCCTATGGTTCAAAAGACATGAGGCTCATGAAGGGCTTTCTCACTTTCTGTACGACTTGCGATTAATTCATGTAGTTCAATTAACTACATTTTTTATTTTAAGAACTACAATTTTGTTTGTAAATCGAATTAACCGGATTTTTTAACGTGTGATTAGTTAGGTGTGTGATGGTGTATAAAAAGTGAGTGTTCATCTATCATTACCAATACAATTTACCTTTAAAAAGTTGGGAATAACACTTTCATTTTGAAATTTGTAATTTAAAATGATAAGGTCAATTTCTTACCACTAAAATTACCTACTTAATTAGTGGACTCGATATCTTACTCACTCCACTTTGTTCACCATAATATATCCATATTCCTATTGTAAACAGAAAGAAAAAAAAAATCCTGATCCTTCATTACAAGTCAGAGATAGTCGATCTTGTCTGTTACAATGTTTATTTCTTAAACTAATTAATGACTACACAAATTTATCAAATAAATAATTAAGGATGTTTCTGTCACATAAAATAATGCAAAGAAATTTTTTTTTTTTGAGGGATGCAAAGAAATATTTGAAAAGGTCTTCTAATAAATAATTGAGTCTTATATTTAGAGATAAATGTAGTATAAGTTAAAATAAAAAGGATTCGTCAAAGATTATAGAGACCATAACCAATAAAATAAATGGAACCAAGCAAAAGATAAGAGATGGAACCGATCTATAAAATTAAGATGTACCTTCCTACACTTCACAAAAAAGTACATCATTCGGTCACTATTATAAGCAAAAATCAACATTTTAGATTCATTCATTAAATGATGTATGTAGTCTATAATAAAGACCATATACATAATTAATTGAATGAATCTAACACATAGATTTTTGCTTATAATAGTAATCGGAGGGTGTATATAAATTAGTGTGAATCGTTTGATAAAAAATAATCAAACAAAAATCCAAAGATAATGTAAAATAAATCAACAATAGATAAATAAAATGGCCAAAAGAAAAATGGACAAACCCTTAATGCAAAAAAAATAAAATAAAATACTAACATGCAAAACCCCGCCGTAATTTGTGTTTTTTGAACCTTAATAGGCTAATAGCAAAGAAAGCAATGGAACTCGCAGCAGATACAGTGACCTCCAAAGCATGCGACCTATAAAAAGGGGAAGAAGTAAATTTTCAAAAATATCAACAATAAAAAGACAAATTAGGGAGAAAAACAAGTATATAAAGATCATTAATCCAACACAATCTAAAAAAAAAACTATAAATTAGTGTGGATCGCCTAGTAAATAATGATCAAAAGATAATCAGACACGAATCTAAGGATAATGAAGCAAGAAATCGACGATAGATTAATAAAATGCCAAACAGATAAATCGACAATTCCAAATGGAAAAAACTAGCACATATATATCCAACACACTATTATAATTTGTGTTCTTTCTAACCTTAATAGGGAACCAAAGAAGGTGCGATCACTCGCAACAAATAATCAATTGAGCTCCATATCATGTAAACCTATAAAGAGGAAAAAAAATTATGAGATTGATCAACTCAAGTATGATCGCAATGCGAAAAGATAAATTAGAGAAATATAGGTATATAAGATAATTAATCCAACGCAATCCACCAAGTTATTTGCGGAGGATCATAGAAGTGAACACAGTTGTGTCTCGAGCTGCGGAAATCTTCACACTAAACTTAGGGTAAGAGAAAGGGAGTGCTTGTTATATAAGAGTGAAAAGTCAGAACTTTTTGACCACTTACTTTGACCGATGACGTAATATTTTATTAAAATCAAGAAAAATAATCCAGTAAAGCAAAATTACCAAAAAGGACAAAGTTTTAGCATAGAAATACCCCCGAATATATTTGTAACGGAAGAACCATTTATTTATTTTTCTCAATTACTTTATCTGATTTTATTTATAAAATACATTTTTCTCCTCATTCTATAATGCATGAAACATATGCATTTTAAGTGTATAAATTATTGAAATTTCTTAATCAAGTATTTGTGCATAAGTGGTTAGTGAGTTTCACCTAAGGATAGATCATTCTGCATACCCCGAGTTTAATTCTTATGTGGAACAATATTTGGTCAAACTTTACTTACCTCTTGCTAGAACTCCAAATTACCAAGGGCCTCTTCTTCAGAAAATTAGAGAGTTAACACCAAAAAATATAATTAAAATTCATTTCATGCACTTTGTAAAATTGATTTTGGTGAAAAGGTGACTAAATGTACAATGATTTATGTTTAGATTCATTTACATAAAATTGGTAAAAAAAAATTGTGTTTAGATAAATTTTCAAAAAAACATTCAAGTAAAATCGTACAATTGAGTGGCCATTTAGTTTCTCTCTCATTCTTAAATTTCAAAAATTAAATTTATCTATCCATGTCTTTAAATTTTGTTTAATCTAAATGACCAATTTGTGAGGTCCAATCATTGACACGTGGACATAATGCATGTGAATACAAGTTGCATTTATATGTGAAGCAAAGTAGAAAGTTGCATGTTAGACAAATTGTTAATTAGATGCATGTGATGCAAAGTGGAGAGTTGCATGCTTGATGTGTTGCATGGATGACAAGTGTCTTGTTGTATGTAAGGCAACTTGATATGCCACTCCTACAAATAGGACCTTGGAAAAGCATACATAACACATAACAACAAGAAGAAGTAAGAAACATGTGCATGAGAACCTTACGATAGAAAGAAAGACTATGGCTAGAGGAGGAGAATTTTGAGGTCCGGCCATTTCCACGTGGCCATAATGCATGAGGAGACAAGCAGGAACATATGTAGAGGGGGACGATCATGGGCTCCAACCCAACCCCCCCTCTTCCATCCAATGAGCATATTATTAATATATCATAGTGATTAAACTATTACAATCAGAGATGTTCTGGTTAATTTATATCGATTAACGATGTAAGTTTTTTTTACACCTACATTCAATTAAATCATGTAAAATAAACATTTGTAGAGATATTTTTAGGAACTACCTTAGAAAAATATCATAGTGATTTTATAGGATTAGTGAATAATAAACTTTTACAATGTCGGTTGTACAAATTAATTCTTAAATACGTAATTAAATACTATTTGTCAAACATTTTTCAACTCCTGTTTAAAATGTTTATAGATGCGTCCCTGAAGACAAGTTCCATTTTTATGTGATGCAAAGTGAAAAGTTGCATGCGACAAATTACTAAATGCATGTGATGTAAAGTGGAGAGTCGCATGCTTGGTGTGTTGCATGTAAGGCAACTTGATATGTCTCTCCTATAAATAAGACCATGGACAAGCACAAATAACACATAGCAACAAAAACAAGAAGAAACAAGAATCATACCCTTGCTCAACACAAATAACACATAGCAACAAAAACAAGAAGAAACAAGAATCATACCCTTGCTCAAGAGAGGTTTACTCTAGATAGAAGTGGGAGAAAACATAGAGCCTAGTGTATCCAACTTAGGGTGAAGTTTTTGTATTCTCATTATCATTATAGTGAAAGTTTAAGTGACTTATGAGTCTCGTGCTTTTTTCCCTCACATTGAGAAGGTTTTTCACGCTAAAATTGTATTGGTGTTATTTTGTCCGTTTTACATTTCTGCTGGATCCTATTTTGAGTTCGCAAGGAATGGAAATAGAAAATTGTTATTCACACATTTGAGAAGGCTGAAAAGCACATGTAAAAGATGAAATTGCCCCTTGACAACTGCCGAGGATTTCCTAAACCGGCTGCAGTTAACTGCCGAGGAAAACCTCGGTAGTTAACTGCCGGAAAAAACAATTATGCAGACAGTGGGTACTGCATAATTGTAAACATTTCCAAGCCATTTTTTCGGCCAGTTTTTACCTGTAATTAAACCAGAACATTTCCAAATGCAATATAACTCATACAACATTTAAACTCAGTGATAAACAAGAAAAATACAATATCTTTTACAATTGTCCATAATTAAATCAAACCGACATTTGGTTCAAATTACACAAAGGTTTGAAATTCATCGAAACGTTACATAGTGTCCATAATTAAGTGTCTATAATTAAACAACACATTACAACTCATTACATATCATTAAATTAAACAACACATTCAACGCAATTGCATATGGAACGAACATACATATATAATATATTATTTTTCACCATATTCCGAAACATAAATCCGACGTCGCTATCGTCTTCAATAAGCCAAGGCATATAGCTTTCCGTTTTCCATGCGTATTCTTCTCAATCTTCTCCTAGGTCTATGCATGGCATTTGTCCAAACAAGTGACGTGTATATTGATTTTTACCAAGATGCTCAAAATAAGTGTTAAGTTGTGCCTTCAAATCATCAAGAGAGTCGGTCGGCGTTATCATAACCTTAATTGTCTTTTTAAAAGCGGAGTACCTAACCCGGCCTTCAATTTTTGCAACCTCAGATATGTTTCACTTTACAAAAGCTTTATGAAAAAAATCATACATTAGGATGAAATTAAATGAAATGTAATAACGAATAAATCAAATGCGTAAACATTAATAACGAATAAATAAGTATTGCACCTAGTTTCACCACATAAAAGTCATATTATCATATATTTCAATATAAATTACATAATGTTACTTATATATTGGCCACAAAAAATTGGTGTTACAATTTCGACCCCAAATTATACGTCGGTGTAATTTCTACCAAAAAAAAGGACTAACACCGACAAAAAAATCACTCATTAAAGACCAAGTGATTGGGGATGATCAAGTGAAATAGAATCTTCCTCATCTTCTGCAATAACTTCAAATTGTTGCTTTGGTTTTTCGGGATTGTCCAACAACATAGGCGCTGCTTTGTTTGACTCCTTTTGTGGTTGTGGTGGTTTGTTTCCATTTTCAATAACCATGAGCTTTCGGAACAACTCATGTTGATCCAAATACTCATCTTCCCAAGTTACCGCATCTTCTTTCTTATGATTGTGCCACTCCGTAGATGATGGAGGTAGTGGACAACCATTCTTCAAATAAATAAGCACAAAATGATTCATAATTACCTCAAGGCACATTATGGGAGTTTTTTGCTTAACAAATGCAAAAAATCAACCGATTAAAATGCTCAATACCTGTTTTTTTACGTCAAAAGTGTGTTGATACCTCCTATGCTTGATGCTTCAATGATTTTGGAGCAAGATTTGATGGAAAAAAATATTGGATTTGGGGATTGGATGGAAGAGGAAAGAAAGTTGATGATGAAATAGTGTGTAGGGGGAGCAGGTGGCTATTTCATCTGATGAAGCATTTTTCTCGGCAGTTAACTATCGAGGTTTTCCTCAGTAGTTAACTGCAACCGGTTTTTGAAAACCTCGACAGTTAACTGCCGAGGGACAATTTCGTATTTTACATGTGTTTCTCAGCCTTCTCAAATGTGTGAACAACAATTTTCATGGAAATAAAGGAGGCATTTCCTAACACAATTTGATACAACAGGCCCACTCTTTTTTTACAAACATTCATTTTAGCTACATTCACATTTTTTTTGGATAAAAGGATCCAAGAAAATTGTTTTTCTAACATCCAAAACTTCCTAATAACACATGTAAATGACCAGAAAGCCCTCAATAGTGGTTAACTACCGTTGGGTTATAACTAGAAAACCAACGGTAGTTAACTACCGCTGGATTTTTTGATCATTTACATGTGTTATTAGGAAGTTTTGGATGTGGAAACAACAACGTTCAAAATCCAATTATGTAACACAAGTAGTAGATACATGGGTCTATTACTTCTTTTTTGAGAGTTCAATCCCTTAAAAAAAGTTTACAATAAACGTAATAAATAAAAACCCATTTAAAATGATTTCAAAGACTACAAAAGAAGTAGTTAGTGTTATTTTAGTTTTCTTTCAATTCAATGATTAATATAATTTATATGTTATTTAGTTAAAAATTTACAATATATTAAAAAAACATTTAAATGCGTGTTGGTTTCGCCGCTAAGCCCTTTAAAATAAATAAAAAAAATTTAAAGTGATTTCAGGATCTTAAAAAAGGTCCTAAAAAAAACACAAAAGAGGTAGTTAGTACTATTAGTCTATCATTCAATTTTTTCATTAAAAAAAATGTTTTTATTGTTAAAATAATCCTAACATCTAATATAATTTAGATGAGATGATAATAGATCTCTTTCAACTTAACTAGAGGTTATGAGTTTGAATCCAGCTCAACATCAACATGCTATATGACTTCTTTTCAAACCATTGTTCATGGTTAGATTATCTTTGCTTACCACCCAAAATGCAAGAGAATGAAGCTAGCACACTTGAGCTTTGCTGACAACCTTTATATCTTCACAATATGTTTTTCTGACTTAAAAGGATTCTGAATTTGTTTTATAATTTTCATGATAGTAAAATTTTGCGTATTGAGTTAATCAAATGGAGCTGCAAGAAATGTAAAAGTTTGTCGTATTCTAAGTGGGAGACCTACATCTTCAGGAGTACCTCTAACATCTGCTGCTATTATTTTCAACATGAAAGAGCAGAGATGATGTTGGTATTGTTCTCTCAAGGTCTAATAACATTGTGAATGATACATTCAACATATATCAAGTGCTAATTGCCAACTGAAGCACTGGTTGGTTTATCCTTTTTATAGCATATATTTATATAGTTATGGAGAAGTCAGAAATTCCGGATTAATTTGACAAAAAATATCTAAAACAGTTTTTTATTCTCATTATTCAATAAAATGAAACTGCACCTAATTTTTTATTTTACCTTTTGTATTTTAAAATCTTTCAATAGGAAAAAAAAAAATTATAACATTCTATTCACTGATCAAAATGTTCTAAGTAGCTAATGTCAGAAGATTAGATTACTACTCCTAAAATAAATAAAATAAAATAAAAATAAAAAAACTAGATTACCAAGAAGAGAGTTGAGATCACCAAGCATATGGCGCTATCCATTTAATCTCTGTTACTTTCATAGCAAAATTTTGTGACTTGCTAGTAGAGATACCTGGTTAGGACTTAGGCTCTGTTTGGATTGATGGAACAGAACGGAGCGGAACGGAATGAAACATAATGGAATAGAGTGGAATGAAGCGGAACAGAATAATGATTCTGTTCCATTGTTTGGTTATTTTATGATGGAATGGACTAAAATTATGATTCCATTGTTTGGAAAGTGAATGGAAAGGAACAAATTATAACTTTTTATTCCATTTTTACCCTTATTCAAAACAACATTATAAAAAAAAAAAAAAAAAAAC
>Ga0228711_1000251_pt1 | contig 57310 bp, 27 predicted proteins | sample MedpolnodulmetaG_2_FD_177996 | JGI IMG/M metagenome (GOLD analysis project Ga0228711, IMG submission 177996) | Root nodule microbial communities from Medicago polymorpha collected in Santa Monica, California, United States - brown nodules | ecosystem: Host-associated > Plants > Roots > Nodule... | reverse complement strand
CATATTTTGAAAGGTATCAATCCATTAAATGAATTTCGATTACTTTGATGAATTAACATGTACTACATTTAGAGGTAATCTTGATTGTGTTTTTGTTCCATTTCAAAATTTAGCAACAGTCTAAATTCATATGTATGATACCGTCAAAATTTAGCTAATATGCTCCACAATTAAGTAATAATGCGTGCAAAACTTCGGGGGTATTTGCAAAACGTCATGTTGACTAACAGAAAAATTTGACGGGGGGTAAATTGATTAACGTTGTGCAATTTCAGGGGGGTAATTGAAGTTTTGTTAATTCCAGGGATGTAATTGACGAAACTTACAATTTCAGAGGGGTAATTGCCTATTTACTCTGATATTTAATCTCCAAACAGAAGTTGAATTATTCCAATCTGACCGACATTTTGTCAATGTGAATTTGAATTTAATTCAAGTAATAAAGAAGAGCACGTGTTGTATGTAATTCACCTCACTATAGTATTTTCAACTTCAAATAGTGTGTGAATGTGATGGTTAAATATCTATGAATGCATACATGCAATATCCACGTTTCTGCTGAGTTTGTCTTGTCCTCACTGCTCAATCGTAGACTTTAACTGTAGTGGATTGAATATTGTGTGCAGAAAAATCACTCAACAGTACAGTAGAATTTCTGAAACATGAAAACAACTGAACATGCACGCGAATGAACCAAAACAACCTCATTGTCAAGAATATCAATGATATCAACCTCTAATTAATAGGATAAACATTTTGACTTGTTTTCTTGGATATAACCTAAAAGCAGCAAGACACCGACGAATTATGAATGAAATCTTACCCAACGTTTCTTTACATATTATACAATCTCTGACTTGAGAATTGAAATAATGCTTTTCTTGTTAAAAACTAGCTGGAAAGGTTACCCCATTACCTCATTTCTTAGGTGATGTGTTTCACCTTGTAGAGTAGAATTTGAGTGGTTGGTGTCCCAATAGAGGGGAATAAATGAATAATTAGAAAAAGCTAAAAGCTATGACAGTAAATAATGGGTCCCAAGTGCTACATATTCTGGGGTTGAATGACAAATTAAATTCCTATCTGTTAGCGATTTTGGATCAAAAACAAAAGTTGAGTTGGACATGTGATGTGTGAGCACCATAGTAAAATATAGTCATAATTCATTGCACGCATTCACATAGTTAGAAGATTAGCAATTGTCTAATCGAGATTAAACATTTAGATCACAAGCTCGATAATTTCAGTTTAAATCAATCAAAATCTACTTCTTTTTTTTTACTGTCCAATCTTAATCAGAGCGTCACAGACCGTTTAACTATGTGAATGTGTTCAATCAATGAGCAAAAATCTGGATTCTTTTGTAATGGTGGCCATCACAAAAAAAAAAAATGAAAAGTGACCTAAGAGATATAACAAATAAGCAAGCACCCATGTACCCATGTGATGATTCCATGGTTTTATTCCCATTCTCACCAACATGTGACCATCATCCATCCCCCTCTATTTGTAAACCACATAAACCTTTTTTCTAAGTCATTTTAGTGGGACCCACTAGACCTCACCATGTTTCCTCACATGTGCATTTATTTTCCTTTTTATTCAAAGACGTTTCAAACCCGTGCAACCCTGCTGTATTCTCTGTTTTGTTATTGCTCAAATTTCATAGTCATTGACTATAACTGCTATTCACCTACATGCTAACAATAATGGCCCATATCAGATAGCCTTCCATTGGAATACAGTCACTCTAGTTTCTAGCATAATTTATTCCTTTATTGTGTACATTTGATCTGTCTGTTGTTATTCAAAGATTCGAATTGGATTCAACCCATATCTGCATAACATTATTTATCAGTACATTGCATCAATATGAATAATTGAAATAAATAGACTACTTCTTCATTGAATTTGTGTGCATCGATCAAATTCGTTATTGAACATTTTGAAATAGTCAAATAGTCTCTCAATTTGCTCAGTGTCCATCAAATGCGTCTGTCTATCAAGTTTAGACGTTAAGCACAATGAACTGCTTCTTAAACGTTGATGTGTCCATCTACGTTGATGTGTCCCTCTACGTCACTTTCATGTTTTTACACCAAAACAAATTCCAATATCAAACTAAACCCTGCATACAGGGGAGGTCGTGAGACTCCTAGTTGCATTACTTATAGCTACCTTGTTTGTAGACAAAGCTGATTTGAAATTTCATTTCATCGTGGACGGATGCATTAGCCTTTGGTGTTGTAAGTCATTGTGTCTAATGTCGGGACTTGATCAGGGACTCGTTTGATATAAATGAATTAGATTGAGAGACAAATGTAGTTTTTTAAAAAACTTCAAAGGCAAAGTTGCCAGATCCTTATAAATTTAAGAAGATAGTAGCTTATTCATTAAATAAAAGCAACAATAATATGTGTACACCATTTATCCCTTTACATCCATTCAACTTTTTATTTTATTTTTATCTTTTTATTCCATATTACTGATCTATCATATCACGAGAAGTATATTTTTTTAACATTTTTATTAAATGAAATTTATGGGTCTTACACTTTAAAAATAAATCTCACATAGAATATGTCTCGCATGAATTGCATCTAATAAAAAAATGCACCTAACATTTCTTATCATAGCTCTCTTATCTTTCTATCTCAATAGGATGTCCACCTAACATTTTCCAAATATAATCGAATTTAGTCGTGGTAAGATGAGTGCGGGAAAGAACAACGTTCAAATTGATGTATAAAGCATAAAGACTACAGAAAAAAGAAGAAAAAGATGAAGAAAAGTATCTTTCTTCTTTGGTGAGAAGGAGCAGCCATGAATAAGAGTCCCCAACATAATCATTATTCAAAATGATATTCCTCGGAAGTCAAAAACACTTGTGTCCATTGAGCTTTCAGAAACGTGTACTTCACCAAATGGCAGTGCAGTGAATGTTTTCTTCCAAACCAATCACCACTAGATTCTCACATGCAAACCAAATTCCCTAAACTCACCCACCTTCCAATAACATTCACAGAACCTAAATTATAAACTCTAATCAAACATTTTGTTCTCGTTTTTCATAATAATAATAATAAATAAATCTTACATACAAAGGAAGAAAAATTAATGAAATACAGAAATTCAATTCTTTTTATTTACCAGTCTAAATAAAATGAAAAAGATTCTAAGCTTCATTAACATCACAATTCACAAATCTATGTCCATTTTTTTCCTCTATTTTTGTATTCAAATCTAAATAAATTTTCCACTAATGAATTACAAATTCTGAGAGATTAATACAATAATGAAAGAAGAAAAGAAAAAAAATCAGTCAAAATGTCTGCATGCAAAATCATCAGAATTTCCAACGGAATCTTGAGGCCACGAATCCCGAAGAAGCTTCAGCAACAGTTGCGCCTTCCTCTTCGCTCTCTCAGTACAATCACTCTGCACTAGAAGCAAAAGCTGAGTCAGCACCCCCGCCGCAACCGCTTCTCGTTGACATCGTTCCGATTCCGAACACAGCGCCATGAGTGCTCCGGCGGCGTACTCCGTCGCACGATCCGATATCTTTAATATTATCTTCACAAGCATCGGCACCGTGAGAGCATGACCGGCGAATGCCGCGCAACCAGCCGGAACACGGCATAACAACTCCACTGTTGCTAACGCTCTCTCCGCGTCACACTTTTCGAAATCAGCAAGCCGGTCAATAAGTACGACAGGTGCACCGGCGGAAACTGCACGGTGGCGCGTTTGTTTCACCAAACATAACGCGAACAAAGCTTTAATTCCTATCTTCAGTGCACGTGGATACGAGATCGGATTCTTCAATATCTCAACAACACCGTCGTAGATCCCGTCGACATTACTTACCTGAAGACGAATCTCCGGCGAGTGAGTTCCGGCGATGATGATTTCAATCAACGCGGCTGAGTTAACTCGAACATCGAACGAATCATGTGAAAGAAGACTTGTAAGATAGTTAATCTTATCTGAATCGGAAGCGAGTGAAGTACATTCTGACTCACTGAGTGGAAAAAGAACTATCAAAGCGAGTGACTCATTTTTTAACTCGTCTAAACCGTTGTTAAAAAGAATAGGTAATATAATATTCCGAACGTTGAGAGAGGATATAAGAGAACGGTTATATTCCGAGTCACGAGTTAGCGATCTGAGTCGCCGGAGCGAGTTGAGACGTAGTTGAGTAGGGGCAGAATGGGAAGATATTTGGTTAAGTAAAGAACGAACAAGAGCAGCATCTGCAGGCTGTTTGGGTGTTGGAATCCGCTGAACTCCAAACGCGCGGTTGGAAACGCACCAATCTTGGATTAAACGGCGGAGGGTGTGATTAGGTATGAAGGTGAAATCTGTGAGATTGGTACGGGTAACCGGACACGTCGTGTTACCGGTGTTAACCCACGACTCGATGCTATTTCGGTCGTAGGTTTGACCGGTGGAGACAGTCACCGGGTCTCGCATGAGTTCTAGCGAGATTGGACATCTGAAGTGGTAAGGAATTTGAACCCCTAAATCTAATGGTTCTAAACAGCCACGCATTTTTTTTGTTACGGGACAGAAGAGGAATGAGGCTTATAATAGGAGAGTGAGTGTTGAGTACTTACTAGTAGTACGAGAAAATATAATAATGCTAAATGTGAAGGCTCTGAAAATTCTCTTTAGCTAAGTTGTGTGTGTGCTTTCTCTTATATGAGATGAAACAGAGGAACATACCCAACAGGAACAGAGAGAGGGACCAACCCTTAACTCTCTGCCATGCCCCCTGACTCGTTTATTGCCCCCTCCCACACGTGTGGTGTGTGGTGGCATCTAACTTGGAATCTAACCCTGGTTGGGGAATTCAATCACAGACAAAGGATTGGTCAAATGAAATATGCTTACTATGGGTCCCACTATTATTTTCCTGCCTAAAATCTTACTCCTGTGTACATCAACTAATTACGTCTTGTCCTCCATTTCATTTTTTTACTTTATTTGTTACTAGTATTTTTTCTGGTCACTTTGCATTGCACATTGCTCCCTCTCTTTTTTCCATTTTTTTTCTCTATTGTGTCTCTTTCATCTTTCTTTGCATTCATGGCCTTTTTGTTCTCTTTACTTTTTTTATCTTAGACTAGTCTTAGACTCTACTTTTGTTATTTGGCAAATCGAGGTGAAAGAATGCTTTGAACTGTTTCATTGCAACTCTTTGTGTGTAGTGAAAGGTATGTACAGGAGATAGATCAATGTATATGATTATTTGATGGCTCATTGCAAAGTTATTGACTAAACCATTGTTTATTTGCATAACCTAATTAATCATCTTGTCAAATCTTTTATAATTAAAAAGGAAAAGGTGGGAAAGCCTTTTATACAATTTATAATCAATTGGAATGGATATATGGAAGTCACTTGAAAAAAATGTAAGGAAATTATTATATTGTATGTCAAAATCTCTCCCAAGCCGAATACACTTGTAACTCAAGAAGTTGGTTTATTGAAGATATAATATAAGTTGATTGAATAATTTAAACATCCACTGCCTTTTTGGTGGCATCTTGAAGCATATAGAGTGTACTAAGCATATGATTCTTGGCATATATTCTATCAAAACAAATGATTCTTAGCATACATGGATATGCCACACAAAAGAAGAAGCATACATGGACTTGAGAATTTTATATTAACTACAAACTATGTACGATATTAATTGCTTTGCACTAGTAGTATAATTTTTTAATAGGAAATGTTAACGAGTGTTCTGGAACACTCTTTAAGCACCTAAAGTAGTAAAATTTTATGAAAGTTTGTACATTTCATTTATTGATTAAGTTAAATTGTTTTAAGTCATTGTTGGTCCAAAATTTGGAGGTATAAAACCTTAGTTTAGGCTGTTTGGCCCTATATATTATGTTGTTCATAAAATTTTCTCACAAATATGAAATACTTCAATTTCATTTTTTAAGTGTGTGTTTTCTCTTAAAAATACTTTACACTAACCCACATATAAATTAATTCATATGTAATTAATTCATATAAATTTTGTAAAGTAATTTATAGTGATTTGACGAATATGTAAAAATACTTTACACTAACCCACATATAAATTAATTCATATGTAATTATTTCAATTTTTAAGTGTGTTTTCTCTTAAAATTTCTCTTATTGTTCAATGGCATTTGAGAAATCCTTGCTCATTATATTATCAAGGATTTCTCTTTTATGGTGTCTTATATCATTCTATAAGGGAATCACCGTTAGGCATGACAACAAAACCCCTACTTGCGAGTACCTATCCGAATCAAATTCGATTTGACAAGTTTTCCCGTTTTGACTGGGTTTGGGTATGAATTTGAGTTTTTTCCGATTTCAAAAACACGGGTATGAGATAGGTAACGGGGATATAGGTACTCACCCCAAATCCATACTTAAACTCGTCTCGAATGTAGAAAATCAATTTATTTCCTCTTTTATATAAATAGAAACTCAAACCCTAAATCATTTCACTCTCACTGTTAAAATCTCAGTCTTTCAGATGATGTTCACTTATAATAATTCTCTCTTTTCTCCTTCCATATCTCACACTCTCGGTATTTCTCTTTTCTATCACCATAGACATCGATCGCCATCATCCCTTTACTAGATAATGCATTACGACATTGCAATCGGGACTGAAAAAAAACTTTTATTTTTATTCAAAAAAATTATCCAATGCGGAGATGGGGATACCCGAACCCGTTGTAGACAGGAATGAGATTCGATTTCTCATGCCTAATCACTGTACAAATAAACTTGTTGACTAGGGTATGGGTATATTAACAAGCAAGTATATGGGGACAAAAAAGGTAAAACTCGTTCTCAACCCGCCCCATTGTCATGCCTAACCTGTACAAATAATCTTGTTGACTATAATCTGCATTTGCATAAAGATATATTAAGTGTATAATGCAATTTAGGTAATGTAATGTTTAAAAATCTGAACATCAATAATTTTTTTAAAGAATTTGACTTCATAATTATAAAATAATTTATATTATGAAACTTATAGAGTAGATAAAATCTAAGGATATTTTTTCATTATTTGGTAGTTTGTTTGGTTAGAGGAATCAATGGAAATTGAAAAAAGAAATAATGGTATAGGACCATATATAGTGGAGAGTTTGGATAATAGATGAAATTAAGAAAGGAGCAGGTGCATATAAGTTAGGGAATATGATTAGGTTTGAATCGTTTGGTAATGATGATGAGTCAAAGGTCAAAGATGAAGAAATTAGAAGGAAAGTGGGGGGTCCAGGTTGTCTAACCTCTTTATTGAGCAAAAAACAACTTTCGTGTGGATAACAATAACGGGTGCTTGCCATCCTTAGTAAAGTGGTCCTATCCGTAGACGTGGTTGGTTCAACAAGTGACACCTACGTTAGATATTCCTTCATTTTCAATTAACCAACTAGTAATTGCATCCGTAAATCACAAAAATACGAAGGAGTTTAACTCATTTGATAAAAAGATAATGCATAATGTATGTATGGATAGGAGTTTGAATCTTAGATACTCTATTTATTCATTTTTAAAATTTGACAAAAATAAATAAAAATTAAATAAATAACATTGCTGAATTTTAAGAAATAAAGCTCGAGTTTTGCCGTGACAATGAAATTTTTGTTTTGGTTGTCTAATTAATTTTTTTTTTGCTAGTATAAACCAAATAGTGGTAAATATATTGATCCTTGTTATCATGCTAATATCTCAAAATTCCAAAGGGTCGATGTCTATATTAATGGATGGGGTATATCTTAAACAGTTTATGACCTGTATTTTCTTATAAAAATTCAACTTGGTTTGAATAGAATAGTGCTTCCTTTGAAATTTATGTTGATGGTCCTTCGACCTCTCAACAACTAACTAGAAAATGTATAGATAGATAGATGAGCAAACGCATCAAAAATAAAGTCCAATGCTATAACAACAGTTGGGTGAGATATTTGAACAATATAATCCGTTTGATTTCCTTAATAGAGGAGTTAAAATTGATTCTAAAAATCTAAAATTGTCTTTTACATGTTTAGGTTTTTCTTTAGTAGAATTGATTTTGAACTTTTGATTATAATTTAAGGGTAGAACTTGAAATTTTTTATTTCAACAATTGATTTTTAATCTTCACTTTATTTTTTAAATTGGTTTTACATAAATGCATCCGAACATAAATCACATTACATTTAAATCACTAGTACCGGATGATGGAACATCGCGTGATATTTTTTGCTATGTTTTTTTATTATTTTCATTGCATTTGAAGGAAAATAAGAGGTCATTTGAGGAAGTTGTCGATAGTTTGAGGAATATTTTGTATTGTTTTCATTCAAGTCGTTGCAATTAAGTTTTATCTTAAATCATGCAACTTCATGGCTGTTTTGAGTATTTTTAGTGAGAAATCATGTAAATCGGAAAAACAGAACATCACATGAAGAATCGAGGATATGACGATTGAAGATCAATCGTTCAGAAGGTCTTTGAAGTCAATACAAGTTGAAGAAAATTCATTTCAAATTCCAAGGCAATTCAAGACGGAAGAACGCTCGAAAAAGGGACGAAATTGCAAAATTCGCAAAGGAGCTACTGGATCATTCGCCCTACACATGAACATGTTACCATGCACATGAGGCAGCTCGGGCTACTGTCTCATGCGCCCCTGTGCCTCATCCCATGCGCCTTGTGCATGCCTTACATGCAGAAAAAGATGTTTGCTTGTTTTTAAAGTTGGATCAATGGAAAAATTTCAATCTTATTCTCTTAACCCCTAAGTAATAATGCACTATAAATAGAAACTCTTGCACACTCTTTTATTCATTCAAAAATCTAGTGGTAGGGGTGGGAAAGAGTCAGACCACCCGACAAAGACCTATGGCTTAGCCTATTTAAGGCCCAGCTCGACCTAGCCTTTTTAGTAAAAGATTCAGGCCTAGGGTTTTTAAAACGTCTTTTTACTTAAATAGGTCAGGCTTGAGCATATCAAGTCTAACAGGCTAGCCTATATATATACCTCTATGTAAATAATATTTCCAATAAAGATGAAATTATATGATACGTCACCATAATAATACATTAATATTTATTATATTCAAAGAAAATATTTTATATTAGCAATTCTTTTTAATAGTAATAAATTTTAGAAGATAGTTGCATTGCGTAGAAATTCTACAATCCATTTTATCCTCTCAACTCTTTTTATTTGATTAACTCTTTTAACTATGACCATAATCATTTAAACTATTATTTTCTACAAAAATTTCATGTTTACAACATTCTTGTCGTTTATTTGACAAAAATCATGTCTAAAACTTAATAAAAATGGCATACTTGAAAGATATGAGTCTGAACCTTAATATAAAGTATGCCTTTAAATAGCCCAGGCCTTGAAAACTGACCTATTACAAGCCAAAGGCCAAACTCAGGCTTATACTTTTTATAGGGATATGACTCGTCTTAAGGGAACGCGGCAATTGTAACTGATTGTATTGCGATGGTATTAAAATAAAACTTCCAATGTTATATCATGGGGTCATATTCTACTTTCTTAAATTCAAAGACGAGTCATAAACTAATAATCAATCGATTTAATTCCAACAAAGACGGAAAGGGGTTCAACGATTCTCTAATTGTTGTTAAGCTTCTGAATCAAAATCTAATTCTGCATAGGACATGGCAATTAAAACCCTCTAAACCACTTAATCTCTTTTAAATTCATTATTTCCAATAAATTCTACTATTCACCAAGTTGAACAACAATCTTTGTGAAGGGAATATAAATTACTACTTTATTACTTGCCTACGATTTGATGCACTCGCCAATTTCGTCCATCAGTAGCCAAAATCAATCTTTCCTTTAAAATAAAATCAATTTACTTCAAATAAATCCAGGTCATTGCATAACAAAACATACACTTTTTTATATTCCATGCATTACACAATTTCTATTGTGTTTGATTTAGTGCATAACAAAACATACACTTTTTTATATTCCATGCATTACACAATTTCTATTGTGTTTGATTTAGTGATTTTCTGAATCTTGTGCATCACTTATACATGATATTTTGTCTTATAGGATAGTCTTTTGTTTCAAATACAAGCTATATAAAATACAAAAAATATCATTTGTATTTTTTGCTCAATAACATTACTCCTCATCTCATACCTCTCTCTATTAATTAATACTCCCTCAGTCTCTATTTATTATTAATAAATCTCTCTGTTATTATGGACCACATACATCATTAATTAAATTAATCTAAAAAATTAAATTTTGCCTATAATTGACAATAGATGAAGTATAAAAGTTAGAAGTTGTATAAAAATTCAATGTTGATGTTAGATTTTGAATTTTGATCAGGAAAACACGAGAATTAAATTTTTTGTCAATAGTAATAAATTTGACGATTGATATTGTTTTACTACTTTACCTTTTCGGAGAGAAAATTGGTTTAAATTTTCATCATTATGTTTAGAGTGATTCACACTTCCCTCTCCTTTGAGGAGTTTGAAATACATTCATCTCATATATTAAAATATACATTTTTTCTCTTGAAAAGTAAAAGGGAGTAAATTACACTTCTTCTTAAGAGATGCTCAAATTACAAACTTCACCATTAAAAATTCAATATATATTAAACTTTAATCAACTTTAACAAAAGTAAATACTTCTATGATATCTGCTAACTATTACCACCATTTATGAAACTATATATTCTTTAATAATTTTCATATCAATAATAATTAAATTTAAATTTGATTTTTAATCGTTAATTTAATGTTTAAGAATATAAAATTCATTTTTCAATAGCCCTATATTTACATGAGGTATAATTTTTTCTAATATATGTTACATAAAAGAGGAGGGCAGTGAAAAATTTAAACATAAGAGGAGAGGATAATGTAATTTAAACAACTTTAAAAAAAAGTGTAATTTACTTTAATATTCATTATAGACTCCATAAAATATATAATATAATTAAGAGTATGTTTGTAAAAAGAATAATTTATAAGATTGATATTAAGTGAAGGTGGTCATATAAAAACAGACAAGAAAAATCATCTAGAAGATCCAATATTAATAAGAGAATATAGAGATACGATAAAGGGAAGGGGAGGGAGGGAGGGAGGAATAAGTGAATGAGAGGGGGGATGAAATAAATGTGAGAGCTACTAGAGACATGTGTTTCAGACCGACCCAATACTCATTTTTTCAACGAGCCAGGTCACCCCAAGTCACTAGAGCTCACACATACCATAACATAGACTTGTCGTAAATCCACTAAATCAAGGTCGATAAAGATGATCTAGGCCGTCCATAAAAATTAAAATGATGTACTAAGGACCGATACTTCCTTCGACCTTAATTATAAGAAAAAATGTAAGACAAACAATGATGTATTTAGAATAAATTTTAAAACAATTACGTCAACTTTGTTTTACATGTTTTTGTTTAGAAGAATGTTATGACATTGGTTAAACATGCAAAACAAGTAAATTTTCATGAAAAAATTGTGTAATTATTATTTGATCAAAAAAACATCTTATATTTTCAGGACAAAATTTTTATTTGTAGATTTCTTAATCAGATGACACCGGTTAGGAAGACTCATTTGTTTATAATCAAGGTTAGGGAAATTAAATTTAAACCTAAGTAAGTGTAATACTCCCTCCGTTTCACAATGAGTGTCACTTTAGCAAAAAAAATTGTTTCAAAATGAATGTCACTTTACATTTTCAATACAACTTAAAAAAAAAATCTTCCAACTTTACCCTCAATAAATACTCCAACTATTCTCTCACACAATTTTCAATGCAACTTTAAATTTATCTTTTTCTTAAAAAGTAAGGGCAGTTTAGTAAAAGTGTCATGTCTAATGATTATTTCATTTCATTTTTTAATCTGTGTGTCAAAATTTTAAACGACATTCATTGTAAAACGATGAGAGTATTTAATTTTACATGTGTTGGATTGAATTTTTAATGCTTATCGGTAAGAGTTTAAGGATTGAGTTGACTGAGACTCTATTAGATAAGATTTGCTTAGAATCCCTAAAACTAAAACTTGCTTAGAAAGAAAATGTATACTTTATAAGACAAGTAGTATAGGTTATATGGAGTTTGGTTGAAGGTGAGTAGATTTTGTGATGTTTGGAAGTGGATGAGAATTGAGAGGACGGTGGGTGAATTTGGAGGCACGCGTGTGGGAAGAGACAAATGCGGCCCAGAAGCACGAGCATGAAAGAAGGACGTTCAAGTGTGACCCTATTGTCTCTGGTCAACCCGGCAATGTTTTGCAACTACAGCTTCTTCCAAAACACACTGTTCCCTTCTTTGCACGTGTATTCCAGCTGTTTTTATCCTCTCTTTGTATACTGTTTCTAGTATTTTGTACTATTTCCCTCCCTAGCTCTACACATGGAATTTCCAACTTTCATTTCTCAATATTTATTTTACTTTCTCGTCTCAAATTATATGAAGTTTTAACCATTTTACATGTATTAAACTTTTGTTGGAAAAAATGATATTATTAATTATTTTACAAAATTATTCTTAATAAATGTTATGAGAAAAACAAATTAACGAATTGAAAAGAAGAAAGTAATAAATAGTTAATGTTATACACACAAAAAATTAGCTAAGGTTACAATATGAAAAGTAACATTAATGCTTAATTGATATTATAATTTATGATAATTTTTTTTTCAAAATGATTTATAATTTGAGACGAAGATAGTATTTAGTAGTACTAGTGGTACTACTAAGGAGAAAATCTTGCTTGAATACAAACTTTTGGACACAAGATTCAAGCATTCTCGTAAAAGAAAAAAAATAGATAAAAAAGAATAAAATTACACGTACTTTTAAAATAATGGGTTAAATATGTTTTTGAAAATAATGGGTTAAATATGTTTTTGGTTCCTGTAAATATACAAACTTTTGTTTTAGTCCCTCTACAACTTTCCTTCAACTTTTAGTCCCTATAAAATTTCCAATCACTACTTTTTGTTCCTATTTTTAAGTAAATTTTAGTATTTTTCAATGAAATTGTGCAGAAATATATAGAATATTGTAAAAATCACTAAAAAAAATAGAATTTTTTTAACAAAACATGAATTAAATATGAATTTTTTACCACAAAAAATATAAAAATTCATATTTAATTCATGTTTTGGTAAAAAATTCTAATTTTTTTTGGGAGAGATCCTTATAATATTATGGATTTTTCTGCAAAATTTTATTTAAAAATATGAATTCTACATATGATTTTACTTTAAAAGAGGGACCAAAAATGAAGATGTAAATTTTTTGGAGGACTAAAAGTTGAAGAAAGATTTTAGAGAGATTAAAATGAAAATTTGACATATTTATAGGGACCAAAAACATATAACCCTAAAATAATTAAATAATATATATTTTTATGTGTGTTTAAATTTTAGGTATAAAATCTTGTGTTCATTTAAGTATTTTCCACTACTGAGATAAGATCATCTCCATCGAGGAATGTTAAATTCATAAAAGTTGACACCAAATAAGTACCTCTTTCAACAAGAAAATTAAATTAGTATTCCTATCTACAGAAAATAAATATTCTTTTATGTTAACCCCTCAATTTTTAAGGCAATGATTCTTAACACAATTCCAAAAAAATTCCTCTCCTCCAATTTCATGGACTTAAAGCTTTGAATTCAAATCCTCTTGAAATTCCCTGTGGATCCGTAGAGCTTTCTACCGGGAAGAAAAATGTCTTAGCTAAGGATTTTTTTCACCACATCATCATACTAGACCATGAATAATGTTGTAAAAGAATAATAGATGTCATGTCTATTAACCAATTATTTAGTCAGTCATTTCTCCTGTGTATGTTTTTATAACAAATTATATATAGTATAGTATAATTATTCTTGTTTTTTGCTCAAAAAAAAATAAAAATATTCTTGTTTAATTTAGGAAAAATTAAATTAAATTAATTAATTTGTGACAAAAAATTTGTCATGTGTATGAATTGTACGCCCAACCATCATTCTTTAGTGACTCATTTCTAAGGGAAAAAATGTTATAAACAAGAAAGTGTGAAAAAAAATATGGTTGGTGTCTTATAATTGTTCTCTTTTTATTTGTTGAAGTTCATAAAAAATAATATCTTTCTAGTAATTTTGCATGGATATGCATTTGTCCTGGTTTGATTTTCATAATAAATTTTAGGGTTAATGGTGTTTTACCCTCTGCAATATAGGTCATTTTCGATTTACTTATTTAGGAAATTTTTGGTTTGGAATCAGTCATTTTAAAAAAATAAAAAATTCCAGAATTCCTCCTGACCCATCTGACTGTGCATATTTGATGACATGACACACTGAGTGGCGCGTTGATTGTGTATAACAAATTATGTGGCGCGCTGACTGTATAATTAATTTTATTTTTCATTTTTTAAGCTACACGTGGCATTTGTGTCAGGCTTTTTTTATTTTAAAAAATACAAAATAATATTAATTCATTTATATTAATTTAGAGATTTTAAAAAATCAAAAAAATTGAAATTAATTATCGAAAATAAAAAACAACGTAAAAATTAGAAAAAAATTCATATTTTTTTCCAAAATTAAAAAGATTTTTTATATAAAAAATAAAAAAAATCTAGAAAAAGATTATCTAAAATTTCAATTATTTAAATTTATTTATTTTCAAAAAATATTATCTAAATCCTGGAAAAATATTTTCAATTTTTTATTTTCTAAAAATTCAAGAATTTTTTTAATTACGAAAACTATTTTCCAAAATTTAGATCATATTTTCTAATTATTTTCGAAAATTTTGAAATATATAAAGTTTCAGAATTTTTCATTTTCGTAAAATCTTCACAACTTTCAAAAAGAATAATCTGAATTTTTGGATTTTTAAAAATTAATTTCCAGATATTTTAAAAATAAAAATTTGATGTGGAAGCGAGTTATACACGTGGCCAAATAAAAAAAATGTCATCTCATTTTCACTGCACGTGATCAAGATTTCATGAAAGGTGAAAGAACATCATAATGATCAACTGAGTTACGTTTTGGCCAAAAGAAATCAATACCAACTAAGTATTTGACTTTTACTACTAACTCACCAACACGCGCGGATTGTCCTCACCAGCCCCAAACACTCAATAACCCAATTAAACAAATTTATTATTAATGTTGTGAATTTAGACAAAATCACATCAATAAAACTATGATGTGTAGAGTAAAGGAAGTAGTAATCAATGAGTCAAGTAGCCTCAAGCAGCAGCAACAACAACAAATAAACCTAAATCTAATTGTAGAACAACACCACAAGCATAATCAAAACAATAAACATAAGTAATGAAAGAAGGAAACAAACACACCAATATTGTTTATCCAGTTCCGTCCAATAAGACCTACTCTGGGGAGAGAGCAGCTCTCCAATCCACTAAGATGAAAGTGATACAAATGGGTTACAAGAAATTAGCATAATAGCTCACAAAGAACAAAACCTAATTTCTACCCATTTTTCTAGTCACCCATACTCTCAATGAATCCTAAGATAAAACACTAAAGAAAACTTTTGATCTTTCCAGTGGTGAAATCTCCCTACCCAAGGTGTTTATAATGTTTCCCAACCTAAGAGAACCTCACTACAAAGACATTCAACCCTAAAATCACCTCATTTGTATTTCCAAGTTTTTCTCTCTAAGCCACACACAAAACATGAAGAATAAAGCCTTATACAGTGTCCAGAACCCGAGAGAACCGCGCCCGATTTCCCCATAGTACACAATACGAACAACTGAACATTGTCCAAAATCGGGCCACAATTTTGACAAATCGGACCCCGAGTTTTGTCGAACCAATAGCTCCAAAAACACTCAAAATCGTACCCAATTTTGCCATGATTTTGAGCTCCTTCATCCATCAAATTTTGAATCAATTTCAACAATTCACAATATATCCAATTTCTAATTACACTAAAGTAACTTAGATTAAAAATACATATAAAACAAATTATTACTTATATAAAATAATTGGACGTTACAATAATTCTTCTCATTTTTATTTAGAAAATATAAAAAAAGTTAAATTTTAGTTTAATTGATCAGTGACAAATAATTGTCCCGTGTATGCATTATGATGAAGTTGGACCCAAGAATATTGATACAAATCTTTTTAAAATAATCTATCACAATTCATCTCTTACAAAAACTAAATAAATCAAAGACAATGAAAAATAATGTCTTGATGCCTCAATATTTATCCATATCCATGTTAATACATGTAACCCAACATATTATCTCAAAAGAAATAACATAACATAACCTCAATGTTTGTTTATACTGGATCTTCCTGATAAAAAAGCTCAATAATCACTCCTCAACTTCTTGCCAACAAACATTTGTATACATGAAACATTAAAAAAGGTCATAAAAACACAATAAATGAGTTTCAAAACATATTTAGTATTCAAATTAAAGTGTGTAGAACAAACGGGCAAACTTATAATCATAATATTTATTTAATCATACCACATGATCATGATCAAAAGTGCATGGCATAACAATGTTTCTTCGTTTATATTATATATACATGTGGTACTGTTGTAACTTAATCAAGAAAGTAGATTACAAATACACACTTAATGGCAAAAAAAATCATATTGGAACACACATCAATGTGACTAATAAGATATTGTTGAACGACCAATTAGATTGACAGTTTTCAAAGAACATCATAACACATGAGATAAATACGACCCATTGAGGTTCCATAAAAGATATAAAAATCATCGAGGCCGGACTAGCAAACCTTTCAGGGTCTCAACTTTCTCAATTCATAAATTATTTTTTATCCACATGCAAGTTCAATGATATGATGCATGTTATATGTGTACACCACCACACATAAAGACCCCCTTATTCATTTTCAGAAGGGAATACCATTCTAACACTTCAGATTTCAAGTACATCATTTTCTAAATATCAATTGAGGAACATCATATACTAGTTTACACATCACATCGATATTCTCCATCAATTATTGCATCTCAAATAATAGAAAACACGTAATTACACAAGTTCAACACATACTCAATCATCACTCCTCAATTCCGTGATTTGATATAATAGTGCTAGGTTGAATGTAAATGATTCAAAGAACCACTTGTCTTTGAATCAATTCAAAAAAGACTTTGACTAGAATAATTAATTTACGTAGTTGTTTAGAAAGTAATAAAATACATTATAAAGTAAAACCTTGTTTAAAAAATGTTTAGTATTTTTTGTGAACTTATTCAAAGTAATAAAATAGTAGGGAATCAATTCATAATAGGGTGAATAGATTCACAATGATCTTTTACTCCAAAGTATGGATTTTCAACATTTGGAAACCAACTCAACTCTGTTTTAATTTTATTTACACTAAAAGTACAACTAAATCACAAATAATATCCACAAAATCAAGCATACACATACATTAAATTTAGCAAAGAGAAATTACGGTGCTGCATTCCTAACTTTATATTTTGCAAAAATTTGGTTATAAAATATGAAATTACCTTAGAGAGGTAATAACTTCTCTTAGATTTTAATATCCTATATAAATTAAATCCGATTTATGGACTTCACTATGATTGAAAGGTTAGATGAAGCTCTTGGAAGTGACAATAGATCGTTTGCCTTGTCAACCATTCTTGAATCACAAATTATATTGATCTTTTCAATCACATGCGCTCTTGTAATCAAATGTTTCAAAAATTGCACTTCCTGATCTTTTCCTGTAAATCCCACCATTGTCACAAACTTTAACTTGTGATTGATACAATTGTACATTTGCTTCTTCTGCCATAACATTGTCTTAGGAAACGGTAGAGCACAATCTTCTGAAGTAGCACTTAAACATGAAGATGCGTGAATCAATAAAATATAATTTCATTTCAAACATTATACTATATATAAAAGAGTATAATTCTTCAATGTGTAATGTTAGGAAATCAATAACATAAGGAATATTATAGGGCAATAAGGTTAATAGTCACATACCGGTATAACAATTTCAAGAGTATTGAGATAGACACATGTCCTTAGTATGTATGAAAGTGTCAAAGCTTCTCTTATATTATTCAAATTCAATTCAATTGACAAGGTCAATAGATTTTGAAAAATGTTTGTTTTTTGAGATTCCTACATTAAAGTGATATATAGTTATCACAATTATATACTATATTGAAAAGCAAATAAATCATAATCCGTATGATCAAGGCATTGTAATATTATTCTAAATTGAATATTCATTATTTTATACAATATCTATTCAAATCAAAATAATAAGATTTTCAATTGTGGTTTGCAACAATCGTATCAGATTTTAAATTGTGATCACAATGATGGTTGAACACAAATCTCAATCCTCAACATTGTAAAGAATCACAATCAAATACAACTTCAATCACAGAGAAATCAAATACCTCACAATATAAATCACACTGAAAAATATTTTTTAAAATTCTGGTTATAATTTCTACATCAAGATTTTAGAAGAAGTAATAATGATCTAGTAATCACGACTATAAGTGTTGTTGCATCAACTAGATTTATTTTTGTTATTTTATGTAATATCATCGATCATAATATAAATCATTGAAGTAATTAATCACAATTTATAACCAATATAAAAATAAAAGGGGGAGAACTTACAAAAAGATCGCTGCAATTTTCAAGAATTTCATGAGTTTTGAGATTCTTCTTTCTCAAATAAATGATTTGCACAATTGGATCATAAGAAGAATAAAAAGTATTGAGATTTTGAGAATACATTTTAAGACCCTTTTCTGGACAAATTAGAGAATCAAGCACAACAGCTTGAAGGCCCTCGATATAAACATTTATCTCTTCAACAGTCAACCACTTAAGCTCCAAAAACTTAAGATTAGGGTTTTTAATTTCGAGCACATTGAATCCAGTTGACTGAACAAGGCTGAATTTCTCCAAACCTAAACACTTTTTTAAAATCCCATTGATTGTTTCACTCTGTAGATCCATCTTCTTTAGTTTCAAGGTCTTCAAACTTTCACCAAACGCATATATAGTTGAATGCTCCAGTACATAGTTGGTCAGATCTAGTGAGAAAAATGTTGAAAATACCTCAGGAAGAAAATTAGGTTTCAGATCTTGATTGTTAGGATCTAGAATTGATTTGAAACATTCTAGAGTTAATGAATCCAACCTTTTATTTTTCTCCTTCACATGCTCAATCCATCCTTCCAATTCACCAAGGGCAAGATTTTGAGAGAAATGTTTAAATCGAGAGCTTGTCAAATTACCTTGATGACGATCTAATATGGCATGAACCATTTCACTATATTTTCAAGCATCTTCTTCTGTGGCTCGAATGAATAATGATTTTATCATGCAGGTCCCATCAAAGTCAAGGTGTGATGCATGTTTCCACAAATGCTCCCATCTCTTTGAAAGGATGCTGCTTCTCACAGCTTGGTCGACGAAAAGATAAGAGATGATGGAAGACAAAATGTCATTTGAGAGTGTACTTATGAGATCTGATTTTCCATGATTTCTTTTTGTTTTCTTTGTTTTTGATCTTGTCATTTTTTTGTAGGGAATCAAAACACTGAGGAGATGTCGCTCTTGGTGAAATTGTTGTGTGAGAAAGGTTGTTTGCTAGAATTTTAATATATAACAAGATTGGATAGACACAATGTTGTGATGTGTTCTACAATTAGGGTCGGCACACTATATGTTGAGGCCGAAAGTGATTTTCGAGTGGGGCTTTAAAATTGATAAAAAAAAATTATAATTTTTTTTTTATTTTGTTGTTGTTGTATTTTTGTAATTTAAAAATGAAATTATTAAAGTTGATGATGAAAAAATCGTATTAATTTTTTGACTAAAAATAAACGATATTCATTTATTCATATTAATAAAGTAAATCGATTAATACAAATTCGCTAAAAACAAAAAGGATGAATCTGCTAGCAAACTCACAACATCTATGTTAACAACATAAAAGACAAAATACATAAGCCTATGAATATGACTATATTCAAGTCTCTGAAATACTCTTGTCTCCAGATTTGCAACATTGGCGACACTAAAGTCATTGGTTGGATCTGCGCTGAATCGAAACTGGTATGACAATCTGAAGAGAACAAGACGAGAAAGAAAAACAACATTACACAAAGAAGACGAACAAAACAACATTGCGCTAAGAAAATATAATCACACACAAAAAAAAAATCTTTGTGACAATCACTTATTTAAATAAAAAGAAAAGAGAAAAACGATTTATTTTACGTGTATATAAAAAGAAAAAGAAAAAAAAAATTCCAATTCACAATGTATGCTTAATTATCTGGGCCTACATTCCACGTTAATTTGGAGAGTTTATTGTAAAGTCTAAAACTCTTGGTTTAGCAGGTTCACCCTCCCATCGACCATATCTAAAATCATACCCAAAAATATATTCCATTTTTATACATGTACCAATTATGAATTAATACATTAATACATTATGGCAATGAGTGGAAACTCAAAATAAAAAAATATAGGATTGAAAGAGAACAAATTATGATAGAAGACTACTTGTTTCATTTGAGTGAATGTATCAATATTAAAACACTCAACTCTAACATTATTGAATCTATGATTAAATATGTTTTTGGTCCTATAAAATTGGGACCTTTTAAGTTTAGTATTTATTTAATTTTAATAGTTCTTTTAGTCCCTAAAAAAAATTCTGCACTCAGTATTAATCCCTATTCAATTCAAATTTGTTTATTCGATGTTTAAACTCTTGAGTTTTTGAACAATTTTTTGCAGACATGTTAAGAACATTACTAAAAGTTCCTCTGCAAAAAATTGTCACAAAATTTGATTTCTACGTCCAGATTTTGTTACTTTTATCGTTTTAAAAAATTCATATTGAATTCGTTTCATGTTAAAAAATTCTAAATTTTAGTAAATGAACTTTTCATAGTGTTCTAAACTTGTGTTAAAAAAATCGTTCAAAAATTTAAAAGTTTAAGTATAGTTAAACAAACTTTATTTTTGCAGGGACTCAAATTAGAAGTAATTATTTTTTATAGGGACTAAAAAACCTATTAAAATTAAGTAAAGATTAAACTTAAAAGTTCCCAATTTTAAGGGACAAAAAACATATTTAACCCTTGAATCTATTATGACGCTTTTCATGTCACTTCGTTTTCAAATGACATTATCTAACTAACTTTTAAAACTAGACTTTTAACTCGTGTGATGCATAGGTATTTAAAAACATAAGAATTTAATAAAATACAATATTGCCATCAAAATCGTCCTAATAAGCCCTTCAAACATTTGGATTTTACCAAAGAGTATAATCAAGTTATAGTTCTTATTTTTTTTATTTTTTGTTTTTTGTTAAAAGCAAGCAAGCAAGTTTAATAAATTTGATATTGGAAAATGCCGTATACACATTCCTTTAAAAAATTGTTCTACACGATATCGCTCTCCTACAATTTTTCTAAAAAATGTACAAACAACACCTTTTCTAAAAATGTACAAACAACACCTCAACTTTGTCCCTCAAAAAAAAAAACAACTCAACTTTGTTAGCTCCATTTATTCAACAATTTTATCGTTATCTATACCCAGTGACACCAAGGACACTAAAAAAATAAATGCTTATTTTATTTTTAGAAGGACCATCTACTTATTTAACCCAAAAATAAGTTATAAAAGGCTGATCTTACTCACAATGTATCAAAAATATGTCAAACATTCCAATATTATAAAAGGCTGATCTTAAAGACACATTTGAATTTACTTTAGGTGCATTTTCACAATATAAGATACCTTACCACCCACCACATGGTGCACACTGACAATTTCACAACATCGAGTTAGTGAGCCCATTGCATATACCTAACATGACTGTAAAATTACAACTACAGCTTTCAAATCTCACACCTACAATAAATAAAAACAAAAGCCACTACACAAAACCCTGTATATTAATCTACGGAATCAGTGTTACCAAAACAAGGATCTGGATTCTCTGCAGTGGGAAAAGGAAGTAGTTTCACACAGCGAATAGTTTCACACAGCGAATGATCTTGGTTGTTAATTTGATGCAAACTGTTGAGATCGAAAACTGTGTGACGCAGTTACTGCACTAAACCCAAATCCTTTCACAATGCCAAGAGCATTGTCAAAATAGTAGTGGCAAAAGACAACAATAAAATAGCTGACTTGCAATTTAGAATGCCAAAGCTGGATTCTAGTGCTGCTCCACGGAAAGGAGTTACTTCAGCCTCAGGTAACTCACATGCTGCTCCAAATGTCATGTTTGCCTGTGCAAATCAAAAACCAAAGTTCAGTATATGATAGTAACATAAAAGAGAATGAAAATAATGGCTACAAACCTTGCAGGAGGCTATGTTTCCACATCCACATACTAGATGACCATTAGCTACATCAACTGCTTCTGGAGCTCCTCCGCCATCACTCCTCTAAAACATCAATGTGACAGAAAAAAGTTGATTATTTTTACTACCATATCAGAATACCCTTACTCTATAAATTGGAAATATCAATTCAAAAGCTAGTTTTAGTTTATCATAAGCTGATTAATAATATGCCACCTTGTAGAAATCAACAGCAATGAAATTAGGCCAACGTTTTCCAGCAGCTTGATAGCAAGTGTTGACCATATCAAGCAAAGGAGCTGAATTATCCTTGCAAGATTGAGTTACATCTGGGAGATCCTTAAAGAAGTTCACTAGTACTAATGATCTTGACGTTGTGTTCATAGACGGTGATTCTGCGCGATTTGGACATGAACCAGCCTTCATTCCTCCATTTGAATTTCCATCTGCAAAAGTGAAAATTGCACTCTCAAACTCCATTTACCATTTACCAATATACAACTAAAAAACTATGAAGCAATGAGACAGATATGGATACCGGACAAGTCACAGACGCCGGCACTTGGACACAAATAATAATTTAAAAAATGAAAGTGATTGAATGTAACCGCATGTGTCGGTATAGTGTTGATATTGGACACTGACATGTTTCAGACACCAAATACCCCTTCAATTCGAGATATCAGTGCTGTATAGGTTACCAATACCATAGTTAACTTAAATTTTAGGAACTTGTAGTACTTACATTGGTTTTCTACTAAATATCGCCACTCATAGGCGATCCCTTCAGAAGCTTCCTTAGCTGCTTTTGAAGTGAAGACTACTAAACGCTGGTTCTTCTGGACCATATCATCTACTGTTGGCCAGTCTCCGCCATTTTTTGGCATTCGAGATACCGGAAACCAGTATTTTCTCAGTCCAGCAGCATTAAACACCTTTGTTAGTCCTTTTGTCGAAGTAACGTAATCCTCGATAATGATAGTAACAATTTCTGATGGGTTTGCTTCAAGAAATGCTTGAATCTCTTTTAGAACATTGATGGCAGGTTGCTGCATTGTTCACATTTTGGATAACTATTATTATTATTGAAGTAAAAGTATAACCAGATTTCATATTCACAGAGAAATCAAGCTAAGTGTCCAAGATGTGTTGCTTACAAAAGCTGTGTAGTTGTAGCATTGGCCACCAAATGAGTGACACAGCCAAACATCATTCTCAAAGTCATACAAGTCAAGCATCAATCCTCGTACACCATTCTGAAAGAAAAATGTTAAATATAATTTAAGGTGCCAAAAACTGAAATCATTTACATCCATCCTCAAAAGTTGTAATAGCTTAACTTTCTGTTAGGAATTGGACAATTAACAGTTGATAACTTCACTTTGTAATATACATATATTGATCAGTGTAATGAGGTATGCTAATAATCCTCACCAAGTGGTCAATTGTAGCCAAGTTATGAAATGAAGTTATTTTTATTGTTTAGGGCCTGTTTGGATTGACATAATTTTGAGCTTATGCAAAACAACTTATGCAAATAAATAAGCTTTTAGGTATTATTCATAAGTTCGTCAAGGTAGTGAGAACTTATGAACTCGCATAAAAACTTATTCATAAGCTAAAAAATAAGCCAATCCAAACGGGCCCTTAGTTTGACTTATTTGAGCTTATCTAGTGACATAAGTACTTGTAACATTATTTGAGAGAGCTTATGAAAACAACTTGCGACACATCCATAAGTTGTTTTCAGCTTATTTTCATAAGCTCTCAAAAATAGCTTATGAAAACAACTTGTAGATTATACAGAAACTGTTTGATTTTATTTTATCTTTTATTGTAGAAATAACTTATGCAAAACCATTTATGCTAAAAGCACTTAATTAAGCTGTTTATCCCAACATCATGAAGTTACAAGTCTTCACATTTATTTTGCTTATGTTTGAACTTTGACCAATAAGGTTTCTTCCTAGCTAAATTTGATTACTTCAAAACTACTATCCAAAAACAGATGAAGCGCTATTTGTTTAATCGGTCTTCTTCAACATGTCCCAACATGTCATTAAAAAACTACAAACATTCTCAAACAAGAAAATAGTACCATTTCATACTATGATACCAAGTCTCTAACTAATCCAACAGAACAAATAATTAACTAATTAATTGAAGGGTTTTGCTGGAAGCCACCCATGAAGGTATCTTTTAGCAACTCATACCTTAAGGTGTGATTTCCACTTTTTAGTTATAACTTTGCTAAAAGACACCTTCATAAAAATTCGTTGGTGTCTTTTAGCAAATGCTCATAGAATAACTTGCTAAAAGACACTTTCATAAAAGGCGTCTTCTAGCAAAAACCCTTAATTGAACTATTCAACCATGTAAAAAAATCTTAGTTGTTGTTCAGTCAATTTAAAATATAATCTCCCATAACCACACATGCATCACATTCTCGAACTAAACTATCATATATAGTGAATTATTATTCTCCAACAACCTAACAACCACTTTCAGACCTTTTCAATTAAAAAACAGAAAGTGGGGACATTGTGTTCTGATGCAATATTCAGAAAGCACAAGCTTAGCTTTCTCGGTAAGAAGGCTCAGACGTAACATAATGAGAGACACGACAAATGAATGATCATCTAACTAACATATGCTTAAATTTTCAATGAGATTTCCTATTCTTTTCACTTTCATCTTTCTCAAATTTAAAACTTTCCTAGAAACAACTAAATATTATATGCTTGAAAATCGAGGCTAAAGATAGTTTATAAACATCCACATTCCTTTACCCGTCCAAACACTCTTTACAAATGACAAAATCACGAGGACTTGTACAAGACCCAGAGGGGACAATAGCTTAGAAAATTGATGTGGTGCACTTGAGGTCGGAACAATTCAGAATTTAATTCATATACACGGTCAGTCACGGTAAATGATTTCTACACAATTGATTAAATTTAATTTTAATCATAACTACTAAAACATATGATCGGTTGTGATTTGTTGACATTATATAACTTTTTATCACATCTTATCAAAACTAAACTCATAATTTTGTAAGAAAAAAAGGGAGAGAAGAGAACAGTACATTAAGCTGAGCTGTGATGGTGTCTTGCTGATTTGTAGGAGCAAGAATCACAGAACCAGTAGCAGATTTCTGACCCAGAAGTGCAAATGAATTATGCGTTGTTAACCATGAATATCTATTAAATGGTAACCCCTTCACCTATATAAAAACCAATACTTTACAATGTTAGGTACTAACACATTCATAGCACAAGAAAACTCCAAAAATGAACATAACAATAACATAAAAAGCAATGAAAGAAACAAAAAGGTGAGACCTTTGAAGTGGGGTTTGTTGGTTGAATACGAGTGCACCTTGGTCGCACGTTTCCATTTGCAACACATGTTTCACAGTGTAAACCAGAGTTGCAGTTTTTGTCTGCTAAGCATATTTGTCCTTGCTGTAGAATAGGGTTTTAGCTCATAGAAGCAAAAAGGGTTATTGAAAATAACAAAAAAAAAGTGGTAAATGTGTTATTACTGTGTACCTTGAGAGCGAGAGAGGAATGGAGAAAAAGTAAGATGGCGAAAAGTGTTGTTGCAAGGGTTGAATTCTGCAAGAGAGAAAATAGGTAAAGTGAAGTTTCTATTTTTGAACAGGTGAGAAGAAGAAGAAGAGAAAATAGATACCTTCATGATTTGGTTTGTGGAGGAATGAATGAAGAGAAAATGTAGTAAATTGGAAGGTAAGGAAGTAATAATGGCAATATATATGTGACAGTTATAAAGAAAGGAGGAATGAATGCGAAATTTGAATTTGTGTAGCACAGGTGTGAAACCTATGAGCATAAACCAGTGCACTTCTAAGGTGGACCGGGTTATCTTTTTTTTGGTGGTGTGGTCCGGGTTAGGAGAGAATAGAGATACATAGTTTTTTTTTATTTTTTGGTACAAAGGAGAGATACATAGTTATTATGGTGAAAAAATGTTTTTTTTTTTGGATAAATATACGAGAAGTATGAAGTTCGAATTTAATCCCTACATATTATAGATACATAATATATTTATGTGATATGTTCACGGGACATGGTGAAGTATGATTTATTGTGCATCAAATGCATTTTGAGGCCTTTTAAATTTAAAGTTTGTATTCTATTAATCTTTTTAATTTTAAATTAGTCATTTTTGTCAAATTTATCATTTTTTAAGTCAATTTAGTCCTTTAGTTTTTTTTTTAACGGTTTTAATTTTTTTTAACAAAGATTTTATATATCATATATAGAAAATTACATCGGAATGGGAGACAAGCAAGTAACAAGCTTTGCCGCTATCCCTCTTTGAATAACAAAATCAATTTTTATAAACGCAAAATATATGAGACATGACACTGTTATGTTAACCCTTTGAACTCTTTGTAGAAGGTCAACAACCTCTGATGATATGAAGTTAAAAGTTTCAAATACAAATATCAGAACACATTTTCTCATGTTTGATCACTTTGTTTGACGTGACTTTGAGAGTTGTGTGTCTCATCGTAAAAGTCTTGGTCCTCAATCCCATAAGCCTTGGTCCTCAACCTACCTGTACACCAAAACATTTGTTGGCCCAAGTGTCGATCTTCCATCTTATGGATCGAACAAGAAGCTCACATACGCCTCCTTTTTTTCCATCCAACTTAGTGAAAAAGTGCTTACATGACCATACAACAATGGAGTCAAAACAAAATTGAGGTGGAAAGTTTAAAAAGTGTTTATGATACAAAACATGATTACTTATATATATTTTCTTCTTATTAGTTCCTAATTCAGTCATAATTTTACAGATAAATATTTCACTAAAAATATTATAAATAAGTAAATGATCAATTTTGTCTCAAACCAAGACTGAATAATACACATACGAACTCTAGTTTTAAAAGCGGTAAATTTGGACCTACCAATTTAGCAATAAACGTCAACATAAACACTTTTAAACTGAGTTTGATGGAAAGAGGATAATGACACATATATTTTAGGACTTAAAGAAATGGGTGCACATTTTTACTCACATAGATGATCAATTTGAAACTAAACAAAGTGAATAAGATTAATTCATTACGAACATTCAACTTAAAGGACGACATGATACATTTGACCTTTATATATTATTTGCGTTGGCACCCTTACAAGAACTTGATATGGCAGTCTTTTGCGTAATAATGAGGGCTTCTACTTATCAGGATTTTCAAGATTCATTCATAATTCAACTGATTTTCTTCGTGCTGAATTATCTGCAATTTACCACAATCTCATTTTGGCTAGGAGAACGGAAAGAACGAAGCTTGTTTGCTATTCAGACTCACTGCATTGTATTAATCTCAATAAAGTGTCAGTCATGAAGTTTCATATTTATGCAGTGTTGATCTAGAACATAAAGGATCTGATTGGGCAAAATAATGATACGCTTTGTCATATTGTAAGATAAGGGAACCAATATGCAGATTTCATAGCCAAGCTTAAAACATCTAAAATATTTATCATTGATATCATGTTTCTCTACCGGAAGACCTTCAAATCTTGTAGAGATGAATGCAGCCAGAACTATTTTTTTTAGAGGGTAATTTGCTTCTTCTTTGTCACTGTTTCCTTTTATCTTATTAGCATCGTAAACAAAACAAAAAACCAAAAGCTCTTAGATTCAAATTTAAGATTTGTTTTGTACCACTATACTAACCTTTGGAATTTGATACTTTATTATTTTAAAGAATAAAAAGTGCTTATGTCATATATTAGTAATTAAAGAAAAAGCTCAGCATTTTAATTCTTGAAGCAATTTTTGTGAAAACATTTTGTTGAAGCAATTTTTCAATATTTTTTCCACTAAAAAAAAGTTGCTTTACGTACAAGTTCTCAAACATGAGATAGTGTAGATTGCTTTACTTCATAGGCCATAGCTTTAGCTAGAAAACCTTTGCAAGCTAAACCGTCCAAACTAATGATGCTTGTTCCCGTTCTCACGCTATAACTATTTTATTGTCTGATTTTATAGGTCGTTTTCAGGACATCAATATTTTTTTTTTACTACGTTCTAGCTATTCACTACTAAAAATTTTCAGTTATCGTAATTTTTTTCATATTATTTATAAATGGCGTTAATTAAGGTAATTTCAAAAGTAAGGTACAAATTATAAAAATTAATTAGTATATTTATAAATTTGCATGTCATTTACCAAAATTACTTATGTTAGATGACGTAATTTCTATATGTTAACCGTTGTGTGCACTAAAATCTATCTAGAATCAATATAGTGTGACACAAATAAATGGAGTTCGTCTAGAGTTTGATATATGTTCGATCCATATGAAAAAATATGTGTCAAGACATCTCAACCTCTTAAATTAATCCCAATTACCTAATTACCTCTAAGAACGTCGTGCGAGAATACATTGGTTTAGAAAATTAAGCCTTGGATTAGAGACAATTTTGATCTGTATTGCTTTTCAAGCAAGGCAGGCAATTGCATGGTCACCAACAAAGGCATATTCCACATAAAGAACTTGGGATAAATAGTTAGGCAATAATATAAATATATGGACCATTTCCACAACGTAACGCTATGGGATTCAATTTTGCCTATGTGGTCATCATAGTTTCTTCTTTGTCTTCCCTTCCTTTTTTTTCCCTCTACCTTGTTGGCAAATACATTTAAGAAAATCAATCATCTTATATAACCTGATTAGGGTATAACATGTCATTATCATTTTGTATAACATGTCCCTTCATAGTTTTTACTTGTAACACTCTTTTGACATATACCAAAGAAGATATATGATAGAGTTCATTAATATAATGCATTATCATTTAATACGAGTATTAATTTTCAAATAATGAAAAAGGCAAAGACTACATAACAGTTTAAATAATGAAAATCTATCATGTGAAGTCATGTCTGCGGAGTTGTGAATTTTGTGAACTGAAGAGTGAGGATCCAAAACTTGGCATATTTACACATTCAACAAAAAAATTTAGAAGATGAAGAAAATCAATCTAACCGTTAAATTGAAAGTTCTTGTTAAGAAGATCAAGCCTAAAATAGTTTATAAAATTTTGAAACAATATGATATTTCATCGCATCATCTTATTTTAACATATAATATGTTATTTAAAACATATGCAAATTAGAAAAGAAAAAAAATGCAAATATCTATTATTAAGAACTCTACCAACAATGAATATCTACATTTTTTTGAAATTTTTAATACATGATTATCATAGTAATATAAGATGATTCAACGTTGAATTAATCTTCTACAAATGGTTAATATCTAAGTATGTTAAGTTTGATATCTGATATCAACCGATTGATTTAAGTCTTTTTACTTTATGGTAAAGTAAGAAGTCTCTAATCAAAATTTTGGCCCACAAATAGCTGTTAATATACTTAATTTTTCATTTTTCTTAATTACTACAATCATGCTCTAATAGGGTGATGTTTTGGGAAAATTGATTTAAAAACCAAGTTAATTTGTCTAATAAAAAATGTTATTAAATGACTTTTTTCACCATAATTTAAAAATTTCCTGATTTTTAAAAAAAAGGATAAACTCATTTATATCAGCAGAAACTGTGCTAAAATCACACACTACACCACTTCCACGCAATAAAACAGCATAACCTACTCATGTATTGATTGGTATGTCCTTACAAACTGCTCAAAGCTAACTTCTGATATAGCACAACATTTTACTCATGCCAGGGTCTTCCTGATTTTTATTTTTAATGCACCTTCAAGGTATTTTATAGGTATAATTTCACTTCATTATATACTCAAATGTATGTTATCAACATTATATTCGTCCGACTGAAACTAAATTCAAATTTCTTAAGTAATAATGTCTCAAATTTGAACTTTGTGAATGAAAAAAATTACGTGGTTTATAGGAGAGACTCCACTATAGATGCACATATTCTTCAACAAAGATTAATTACGAACAAAACCAATAAATAATTCACACCAATAACGTGATTACCAAAACAAACAAAATATATGTATTTTGTCAAAACAAAAGTATGCTTATTAACTAAAATATATAGTGGAGGACCGTCCATATAACGTATGTTCTTAAGCATGTATGTAAGATCTACATCTCATGTAACCAAAAAAACGACATGAAAGTATAGTTTCATACATTGTATATATAATACACCTCCCAAATGACTGAAATCACACAAACAAATTTCGATTTGCAACATCTAAAGCTTCTGGAGCTCCCCCACCATCACCTCTCTGAATGCACAATCAACTCCATTCAATAAAATGTACCAATTTGTAACTTAAAATTAAATTAAATGGTTATAAAATGGTACCTTGTAAAAGTCTACAGCAATATAGTTAGGCCATCGGTTACCAGCATCTTTATAGCAAGTATGCATCTTGCGAATCAATGGGGATGAGTTATCCCTACATGCTTCATTGGAATTTAGGACATTTCTGTAATAGTTCATTAGGACTAGTGACTTTGTTGTTGTGTTCATTGGATATGATTCTGCTCTATGTAAACAATGACCTCTTCCCATCCCATCATTTCCATCTGCATTTTCACAAAGTCATCAAAATTGTCCATCAAGGCTTAAATGCATTTTATTATCTCCTTATCTTGAGTAAGTTAAAGTTTTGATCATTACTTTTTCCACTCTATGAGGTTCTTACACGTCCTATTCGGATTCTAAAATCCGAAATATTTCATCAAGTTTTTGGAGGTTTTATTTTTTATGCAGTTAGAATTCTAAAATCCAAACTGCATATGGCGCGTGAAAAACACATAGGGTGAGAAAAGAAACAATTTAAAGTTTTAGTCCCCAATTTTTATAACCAGGCTTTTGGTACCCAACTTGAGTTTTTATCTTCTTCTCGTAAGCATCATTAGTACTCTCTCTGGTCCTATTTATAAGAAAAGTTTGACTTTTTAAATTCATCGAGTAATTGATGTATCTTGTCTAGAATATAGACCAAATACATAATTTATGCAATGAAATAAAAAAGTCAAATGTTTCTTATAAATAAGACCAGAGGGAGTGGTTATTAAGTGACAATGAAGTGGTACGTCAAATATGATGTCACATCATAAATAGAGAAACTACTTCATTGTTACGTCATTAATGATGATGTCACATCAACAAAAAAATCTTCAAAATTGAGTGGAGGTACAAAATTCTAAACGTCATGAAACATGGGGACCATAATCCAATTTTAGAGATGCAGAGGTCAAAACTTTAATTTAGACAAAATAAAAGGATGAAGAGGACATTTAAGCCTATATAGACTTATAATTGAGTTTATTTTGATACATTGTGAGTGGAAAAAAAAATACAATGTAAACAAATTGCAACAAATTTTACGAGACTCATAATTATATCATTTATAATGATCTGACAATTATGATTGATTGAAAGTGTAAAATTATTTACACTTACAGTATCTAAGAATTAAAACCTATATAATCTGACCTTAGAAGAAAATAAAAGGAACTCACATTTATTTTCCACAACATAGTTCCATTCATAGGCAATGCGTTCAGAAGCCTCTTTAGTTGCATTTGAAGTGAACACAATTAGCCTATGATTCAATCTTAACATTTTTTTAACTGTTAACCAGTCACTTCCATTCTTTGGCATTTTATATACTGGAAACCAGAATTTCCTCAAACCAGCTTTATTAAACACCTTGTTCACACCATTTGGTGATGTTACACGATCCTTGATGAAAACGGTGACGATCTCAGTTCGGTGTCGTGTGAGGAATGTATTGATCTCTCTCAGAACATTAATAGCAGGTTGCTGTTGATAACAGCTCATAAATCAAACTCAGTGTTCTAAACAATGTAAAAGAAATGCTTAACTTAATCAAGATTTTACCAAATCAAACGAAATTAGAAGACTTTCACTATGCATAATCATTCAGAAAAATTAAAGGATCTCTTACAAAGGCGGTAAATATTGTGCACGGTCCGCGACACAACCAAATGTCACCATAGTAATCATGCATATCTAACATTATTCCTCTCACACCATTCTGCAGCAGAAAATGGCTCATTAAAAGTATAGAAAAAATTTTACTAAGCAAAATTATAGACAGAATTATAAACATAGAACTTTTGACACCTATAAGCAAAATGATTGGTCAATGAATTCAAATGTATAGAAATTTATTTCATTCCCCTTTATTTTGATTCCTAAAGTCTTTTAATTTTAATCTATAATTTCCATATACATAAAACTTTTGACGTACGCGCAGCTGATCTGTAATGGAGTCTTCCTGGTTCATGACCGACGAAATTTTAGAGTCTATACTCAAATTTGCTGCCCTTGAAGCGTAAGAGTTGTGAGTTGTAAGCCATGAGTAATGGTTGAATGGAAGCTCCATCACCTACACATACAAATCATTCATAATAATTAATCTTATACAAAGTTTATTTTAGCAGCTAAAGAACAAAAATGAAAAATGTATGATGAGGACTAAGGACTTTTGAAATAGGACTTGAAGTTCGGACTCGTGTACACCGGCTTTGTGAGTTGCATTCCAGGCACTGCAGCCCCGTACCACAGTCATTGACGTCGCGGGAGCATGTTTCCCCAATCTGTTATGAATTGTTTCTCACATGAAACAAAAATATGTACTTAAAATTTTGATCATGGATTATTTGATGAATTGAAGATGAAGAGAATATACTAACACTTCGCAACTTATGATATTAAGTTTTTAGAATCTCAAATTTTTAGAGTTGGGATGAAGTGTTACAATTTAATTCTGAAATGTCTAGAGTCATGATGCCTTTGTTTATCACATAAATTTCTTAGTATAAAGTACTATGTGTTTAATATTTATGGTTCACAATGTATTTATTGTTCAAATATGTAAAATTTTTGAACTTTTTGAAGAGTTTTATATACTTTCTAATGATAATAAAGTACCTGAACAAGTACATAGCAACCAAATACAAGACTTGCACTGATCAAAGTTGCTATGAGAAGGTAATTCTGCAAGAAAACAAGGATGCAAGAGTAAAATTTATGCAATGGTAGAGCATGCAAATTGCAAAATGCAAAATTTAATCATACTTACCTCCATTAGCTATTTTAATTAAATTCTGTTCAACAAATTACAACACCAAAGCTACTAATACAGATTATGTACTGAATTGCAATGCAAGAAAATGCAAATATTTCATTATCAAAATTGAAGACATCCAAGATTTCACGTTTCTATATTTTATCCAACTTCTTTTACATTACTTCTGCTCAAATTATTTCTATAATTAAATCAATTGAAGCTGAAATTTGAGATTTTGCCTTCTTGATGTCTTATTCCGACCATTCCATGACATTTGTCTTAAGCAATTCCAAAGGGTTGTGGAGCTTAGAATAATAAGAATGTTTTGGTCTTATCATTAATTAGATTCCTATGATAGCTCAGTTGGATTATTATAAAAAAAATACTATGGCTTAGTTTTTGTATATTTTAAAAATAGTTGCAAGCAACAATAATGTTATAACGATCGCTCAAAGAGTGGAAAATGAAAAATATTTCTAACTCATTCTTAATACTTCTTCAGCATCTCAACTCATAACACTTGATTACATATTAGCGGACAACTCGAGTAGGTTATTTACGGTCTTTTATATGACTAATACTATTTTTTGTTGTTGAAATACTTCATCTATCTCCCGTATTGTATCCAATCATTCATGAGGACAACTCATATTGCACATTATTTTTTTTCACAGAGTATTAACAATTTGTTTTTATTGAAGTGTGTTAAATTCAAACTAATCTAAATTAAAACCATAAATAATTTTAAAAAATTGAAAATTGCACAAAATCGAACACCTTTTTTTTTCTTTTTCTCTTCTAGTTTTTTATGTTTTGTTTTGTTGAATATTAGAATCTCTCTCTTCTCACTATTTTCTTGTGACAACAAATCACTCACACATCACATATGCTAGTGCTATATAAGTCATAGGTCCCATTGAACTTCACATGGGGATACAGGTAAGTCCATACTACGAGTACGTTTGTTAGGAGTGATGGTCCAGACCTATGGACTATGGTGGCCCTCAACAGTGTTGAGAGGTTAATTATAAACTAGGATTTTTTGAATGTGACAAACCTCTCTTCTTTCATCCCTCAAAATCCAGCCGAAACGGAAAGAAACACCAATAGTCACGTAAAGGATTAAGCTTTTACAATATGTAAGAAAAGAATCTCTCCTTTTTGGGGACAAAACTTATGTACCAAAACAATGGTGTGACTTCTAAGCCTGTGTTTGGCCTAGGACTAACTGGACGCTATCGTGCATTTTCCTAAACTCTACAATTAGCAGCTTCTCAAAAACTACGGCAAATGTACATAGGAACACGATATTTCCCTTGTTGTTGTTAAAACATACACTCCTCTCATTTTTAGGGCATAAAGAGTGACATAATTGATGTAGGTTTATTTTGAGCTACACATTTATTTGTTTTGGTTTTTATTGAATTGATATCAATTAAGTCATTATCTCAATTGTAAAAACGAAGAAAATCATTGACAATCGACTTCTGACATGTTGAGATTTTAAACATTTTTTAACGATCCACTTATGAAGGTGACTCATTATATTTTTTGCATAGTCATTTGATTAAATTATATAAAGAGGAAATGGAGGTATTGAAGCTTTTATCATTGAGTAAAGAGGTAAAAAAATACATCTCCGTGAGCATAGCTCAGATGGTAGAGATATGCATTATTATATGCAGGGGCCAGGGTTCGAACCCCGGACACCTCACTTATTCACTTTGAAAAAGATGAATTCTAGCCACTAAACCACTTAACAAAAAAATAAATTAAAAAATACAAACCAAAGGTTCAATTGTATGCCAGTGCCAAAATAACAGGTCATATTGTCACAATAAAATGAAAGAAAGAAAAAAGACAAATAAAAAGTATAAATACATGCATCCATGGACCTAATTCATGTCATAAATGCAGTAAAACATGATTTGTTTGTCATTTATATTTCTCTGAATCTGAACTCTTTTGGACATACTTTTTTTTTTTTGACAAGAATGGATCTTTTGGACATACTTGTCACGTTGCTTTTTCAACAACGAATGCCATTTTTGTGTAAATCAATTGAATTTTATTATATATTCATCAAGACAAATAAATTGTGTACAACTAAGTTTAGACAATCCTCTAAAAAACAAAATTTAGACAACTTTATAAATGATTAATGAATATAGTATCAACCATTATATTTAAACACCTCATATTATCTTATATTCATTCAACATATTATTTTATCTCCACCTCTCTTTCTATCAAATCATCAACATATTACATCTATCATATCACTTTCTCTTATCTCTTTCTCTCTTAAGATGTATACACCTATATTTTTTATTGTCCACCTAATATTTTCTCGATTATCATATACACACTCTTTAATCACCAATATAATTTACTATGAATTTAAATGTAGTTAACCATATTTATTAGGTGTTTAACTAAATGTATATTTTTTCTCAAAACAAAAAACTAAATGTAGAGATTTGAACACCTGAAAATTATAGTTAATTACGTCTAAAAAAATTTAAAAAAAAGTTAATTAGGTCCAAACTTATGGTTAATAAAGTTACCTTAATAATTAATAAGTCTTAACATTAACATTTGATATATCTATTAATGATTTTTCTAACATAAGCAATATTGTACATGTTAAAGTGGTTAAAGTAGCAATTTTTATCAAAAAACAATAATGATTTATTAAGAAGCTATATATTTAATAATTCTAATACAAATTTACTATTTTAAACTTCTAAATACTTACACATGTTAAAAAATCCATCTACTAATACGATTAATTAACTGCATATTTGAACGGTTAATAAGTGGTCATTAGAGTTGTAAAAATTTGGTTGTTGAAATAATACAACTGATTCAACAATTTAGATTCTAAGTCAACTCACATTTAACCAATAAATTTCATGGTAAATCCTAAGTTTAAATACATTATGTATGAATTATTTTGTGCATACAAGTTGGAACAATTATCACATGGATATTTTGAGAAGGATAGCAATATAACATAACAACAATAAATGAAGGGTAACCCTGGCCCCTAGACTCTAATTAAATGAAGGTGTACCCCACAAAAGCATCAAAAAAATTTCTTGTTCTTCTTCATCACAACACATTCATTATACCAAATCTCTCTCTCTCTCTCTACACACACAGAGACCAATACACAGTACATTCTAAAAAGTCTCAAAAACATATTGTTTTTTGCAAATTGAACACTATTCCCAAAATGGGTCATGTTCAAGTACCATCTTCTTGCATTCAAGTACTACCTTCAACTTCTTAAATTCTTCAACTTTCTTCATTTTCAACACCACCATGTTCCTCTACAAACTTCTCTTTTTGTTGGGTTTCTTACATTTTCTTGGAATGCACCTCCCTCTTCTAATGGCTGGTTAGTTCATTCATTCAAATAAAGTTCTTTCCTTTCTTGGCTTTTGCATCATTTTCTTCAACCCCCTTTTACCCTTTTTTTGTTATGTGTAACAAATCAAGTGCATTTATTGAATGGCTATTCAATGAAGCTTGTTTCTTTCACTTTCTTTCTCTTCTTTTTTGTCTTTTCTTGAATAAAGTTGCTTGAACTAGGGAAGAAGTATCTTGATTAGCATTTAGTAATAGTACTAGAATGGTTGAAGAAATCAGTATTGAAAAATTTCAGCAGACCCAAGATTTATAGCATTGCAAAATGACAGTTATTACTCTAGGTCTGCTTAAAGTGGCAATTTTTGACTGCATTTAATACTAGTAATTGGATAAGTCTATACCTGCATATATAGGTTACTTTCTCTGTTAAGATTTTTGTACTAGTATGAGCTACTCTGGATAAAATTGATGTTTTTAATGCATGTTTGGTTATTTGGTGATAAAAATTGATTTTGAATTGGTATGTTGACTTGATTTTGTAAAATTGATTAACTTAGTTGTGAGTTGAATGTAAAGTGGTTTATGGTTGGATACATTTACGTATAAGGGAGTTGAATAATGAATTTCAGTTGAAAAATCACGTTTAGACTCAAGCTACAAATCCTAGCTTTCAGTTAGAATCAATCCTAGAGGCAAAATCAATTCTACTCGAGAGCAACCAAACATGTCAAAATCAATGTTACCCTTACACCTCTAAATTAATTTTGTATGCTCCAAATGTGGAACCAAACATAGGCTTAGACTTGTTTTGTAATGAAATTTAAGGCATGTAACTGGTGATACAAAATCATTTCTGTCCTTGATGAAATAGTCACCAGTTCCATCTTTGTTGCCTCAATTCTTTGGATGCAATGAGCTTTTGTAAGAAGAGGGACATTAGCGGGGCTTCCACTGGATAGTGCAAGATTTTAGGATCCCTGAAACATAACCTGCTATCTTATTTTGTTCCTCTAATCATAACAATGCTCTGAAGTAAAGGAAACGGGTTTGGTACAGTAATTGCATCCCACAGTTTTTAATCTGAACCATTTGATCTCAGATCAACAGCAAAAGTCGTTTAGAACTGATTTTGTTATTGTGTAATTTGAGCCGTCCAAACTCATATAACAGCCGAGATTGTTCACTGTGTGTAAACGTGTGCTTTTCATACAAAATCATTCCCGTACATGTTTCTTCAATATTACTTATTAATTTCTTGTATGTTTGAGATAATGTCAAAATGCATGTTGTAGTTAAATAAGAAACATTCCCGTGAACATCAAGCTTAAAGATTTCTTTGAATCCTAATCAGTAATTAACTCCTTTCATTAAGCTAAATGCATTTGCACAATATTTTTAATATTATCCAAGGGAAATTTTGACTTTGCTAGGGAGCCAAAAGCTTTCATGTTGCTCATATAGTTACTCAAAATGGTAAAAGTAATAGAAGATGCATGTATTACAAAATAATACGGTGAGAATTTCACGAAACAAATATTGGGATTTTCTCAGGACAATAGTATTCTGTATACTTTCCCAGAAACAGCTTATATATTATATCTTGAGAACTGCAGCTGCATATTAACCTTGTGAGAGTTATCATGAATAGTCAATCTTCAAAAAGTACTGGTAGTGAAGTGTTAGCTTTGCAGGTGACGGATTATAAATGTGATTTAGTTTTAGTGATCTGATATTGCTACTCCTTTTGCAGATTGCCCTTTGAATTTTGCTGCTTCAAACTTTACACTGGCATCCTCTTTATGCTCTGACCAAGGTGAGCGAGGAAAATGTTGCCGCTACATTAATGCTAATATTGCAATTTCTGTTGCTCATTTTGCTAATGCAACAAGCAACCTAGGGGTCCCTCTAAATACCTCTGATATCTGCCTCCAAACCATATCTCAGAACTTGCAACTTTATGGAGTTCCACGGCTTGCAACAGTCTTCTGTGGATTCGGGACAAAAATTCGCGTTAATTACGAATGCAAGGGTCGAACTAGTGTTATGCAGATGCTGCAATCTCCCAGATTTGTGGAGGTCACAAAACATTGCAGATTGCCTCTTGCAAAGGAAAGTAAATGTAAGAAGTGTGTAAACGCGAGCATTGGTTATCTGCGTCAATTAGGAATTGAAGATAATATTACACTGAGTACATGCCGTGATGCTACTTTTGCTGCACTAGCAAGCCAAGTAGATGAGATGTATACCACTGATATTGCAAGTTGTTTCTTTGGCGTTCAAGGACTTCTCGGGACTCCTGGTAATAACAGTTTAAAATAAAAAGTTTTAACGAGAATTGTTGCGACACACTCCCTTAAGCTGTCTCTATGTACATGAGTTTATTCATTTGTTAATGCTACTATACATAATTATATGCATGAGACTCATTTTCATATGAAGCAATAGGATTGGATGAAATCTCTACTTTAGAATGTTATATATAATCATCATAAATGATAGCTTCTTATAAAATAAACAATGGTTGCTCAAATCCCTTTCACAGCATGACTAGAAACAGTACTCAAAATGAATTATAAAATTGAATTAAGCATGGTAAAACTGGATAAGTTTCAACTCTTTCATTTTCCCTATTAAATATTAATCCCACGGCTATTCCTGTGGAGATTCCTTGTCAAAGACCAAAATGTTCATTTAACATATAAAATGAAGTCAGTAAATTGTTACTGATAAGATTAAAACATAGCTGATCATATTTTTGTAACTGTGATGCTAGTTTCAGAATCATCCCCATCATTACCTGCTCCTGAGGTTTCGCCAAGTCCACCGGTTGCTGCTGATAGCCCAAGTCAACTATTGTTAGGTCTACCAACTAAGGGAAAACACCATTCATATCACTTGGCATTAGTTCCATGTATTGCTATTGCAGTTACAGCTGTTGCTTTTGTGATGTTCATAGTCTTGATAATTCTAATTCGCCAAAAAAGCAGAGAGCTAAATGAGCCTCATAATTTTGGTAAACCCAGTTCGAAAACTGTACCTTCTATGGCAAAATGGAAATTTCAGGAAGGTAAGGTTCTGATTTATTGCATTTTTTATATTTTTTTCTTTTTCTTAGAGTAACATCAAAACCAATGCTTTATTTATTTTTCCTGGGATCTTTGGTTTACTGTTTGAGGTCGTTTTTTTTAATTTTTGGGAGAGGGGTGCAGGCTCGTCATCTATGTTTCGAAAGTTCAACTTTAAAGAGATAAAGAAGGCAACAGAGGGGTTTAGCACCATCATTGGCCAAGGGGGATTTGGAACGGTATATAAAGCTCATTTTAGTGATGGCCAAGTTGCAGCAGTAAAGCGAATGGACAGAGTCTCAGAACAGGGAGAGGATGACTTCTGCAGAGAAATTGAGCTTCTTGCTCGGCTGCACCATCGGCATCTTGTTACGTTAAGAGGCTTTTGTATCAAAAAACAAGAGAGGTATTTGTTTCTATGTGCTTACTTGTGTTCTTTGACATTGTATATTGGCAAACCTAACCCTTCTGTGCGTTAATGGCAGGTTTCTGCTGTACGAGTACATGGGAAATGGAAGCTTAAAAGATCATCTTCATTGTATGCCTATTGTTTTCTCTAGCATGTTTAAGATATTATTTGAACGGATTACAAATTAAAAAAACTTTTATCTCGCTCTCTCATGTGCATGAATTCCTGTTCTAATTTTGTGTGCTTTTGTGCAACATCTAATTAGCATCACCTTCTACCATACTGAATATGGAAATAATACATGGATGCAACAAATGAATGGCATTAAAATAGTGAGAAAACAGACAATATACTAGCTTGTTTCCCGTACTAACCCAATAATCTCAAGTGATATATTTTGTTGATTTGTACAGCCCCTGGTAAAACACCACTAAGTTGGCGAACTAGAATCCAAATTGCTATTGATGTGGCTAATGCACTGGTAATTTCCTTGACTTTGATTGACTTTATGCTTCATTTTTTATTCTATGGAATTTATATTTAAATCTCTTTTTCTCTCATGTGCAGGAGTACCTTCATTTCTATTGTGATCCTCCACTGTTTCACAGAGATATCAAGGCTAGCAACACTTTACTGGATGAGAACTTTGTTGCTAAGGTTGGATGATTCCCTGATCTCATGCCACCACTTCTATTAGTATTTATTTTGCAATGCAAGAGTTCAAAACACCACAAGATTGATATGATGTTATGTATGAATTATTCAAATCTACACTGTTCCATTAGATGCTAGTAAAGTTTAACTAATTCATTATTCCCTATGTTGTCCAATTTCACAGATAGCTGATTTTGGCCTTGCACAAGCTTCAAAAGATGGTTCGATATGCTTTGAACCTGTAAACACTGAAATATGGGGAACTCCAGGTATAAATCTTTCCTTCTTCACCATGTTTCCATTAGGTATTTTGGCCCGTATATGTTTCCAAAGACGGTACTATACCTGGAAACCGAGGGCACAAACCAGCATCATTGACGACACTGATTTCTGGATGTTTAACGCATTCCAGGTTATATGGATCCGGAATATATTGTTACTCAAGAGCTCACCGAGAAAAGTGATATATACAGTTATGGGGTGTTACTACTAGAAATTGTGACAGGAAGAAGAGCTATTCAAGACAATAAGAATTTGGTAGAATGGGCCAAACCATACATGGAATCAGAAACTAAATTATTAGAACTAGTAGATCCCAATGTGAGGGAATCTTTTGACTTGGATCAGCTTCAAACAGTAATTTCTATAGTAGGATGGTGCACACAGAGAGAAGGAAGAGCAAGACCTTCAATAAAACAAGTCCTTAGGCTTCTGTATGAGACATCGGAACCAATGCACACTGAGTTTCTACAAGCTGTTGAAGATGAGGAGAGTCAAGGAAATGAGCAGAGAGGCAGAAGAAGCAAAGGAAAAATGCTCAGAAATGAAGGAAATTTTCACAGCGGGGATGGAAGATATCTCGCTTCTTCTTCAAGTACGTCTCGGTCGTATTGTAGTAGAAGCTTTTTACTAGAAAATGGGTCCGCACAGTCATCACCAAATGTATTTTCAGTCTGAAACAATTATTAGATTCTTGACTGGAGTTTCTCATTTACTAACTGTCTTCAAAATTTTGGTTTGTTAGAAGTAGGAAAACCATTAAAGAGTCCATATATGAATATTGGATTGGGAGAGATGAGAATTATATAACTTTCTCTGCGTATATCATCTACACTGGCTTGCAGTGCATATAAACTTTCTTTGGTCATTGTTATACCTCTTTTTAAGAAATTGTTTTAGATTACCTTTTTAAACCTACAAAAACAATTCTGTATTGGTCCCTAAAGTTTATACACTGGCTTGCCTTTGCATATGAACTTTCTTTGTTCATTGTTATACCACTTTAAGAAATTGTTTTAGATTACCTGTTAAACCTACAAAATCAATGTTGTATTGGTCCCTGAAGTTCATATTCATTACGGCAAAATGGTCTTTGAGAGTCCAAATATGTGAAAAACAGATAATATATACCAACCTTTTGGAGAAAATCTACATGGAAAAAGAATTAATGATCTATTTGCAACAATCACAGTAATGGCCAAAATCAATCAACTCCAAAACAATAAAAACTAAAAAGAATGATGTTCAAATAGGAATTAGTATCTCAATACGTCAACATACATATAAAAACTGTTTATGACTATCGAGATTGAATCCAGGATAAAAGTGAAAAAGCTACTAGTGTTACACATTCTCCCAACTTACTGGAAATAAGGAGCACAGGAATTTTACAAGGTTCAAATACATGCAGGACAGTGACTATAAAAAAACACTTACGCCCAGCATATCATGTTTACAAGACAAAAGAAATAAATTAACAGAAACGGATGATGTGGCTAGGGAAAAGACGTATTTTCTGAGCGTTGGTGGTACATTTAAGGGTTCTCACAAAGAGCACCCTGAGGTTAAGAAATCAAGATATAGAACCTTTTTTATCGAAAAATATAGCATTAGTAATATTAAATACCACATTTTTCGATAGAAGCTTTTCACCTTTGATTCCTTAATCGGTGCTCTTAAGACATATTAGGATTAGCCTTAAAAACACCGGAAAGGTTAAAACAAAATAGCAAAGCAGTTTCTTGCTTAAGTTTCTAAGCACCGACAGCAGCCAGGAATTTCCTCTTGCTTACTGGTTCCTCGTGCAATGTTACCACATCACTCACTTTCTCCAACAAATCCTCCAGCTTATCCACACCATATCTCTGATATTCCAACTGTTTCTTGTATCGTTGCTGGTATACAGCCTCAAAACAACTTAGAAGTATCCGACAGGAATAGCTGACCAGAATCTCCTGCAGCTCACACTTAAACTGCTCAAGAACACTGCCATCAATTTCACATCTGACTGCTCTCCCCTTACTACCCTTTCCTTTAAAACTTCTTTCATCATGTTCTTCTACAACTCGTTCTTCATCTGACAACTCGTCTGAAGAGCAGCTACCATTGACAACATTTGCATTCTCTTCCAGTTCCCTTTTTCCTTTCTTATCTTTCTTTGCAAGAGACACCTGAGGGGCACTTGGACCTCCCTTCCTGTTTCTGAGATATACAAATCTGCGAGCCCCTTTCCCTTCCACAGAAATAGCATCATCCATTTTTTTGAAAAGATCGACCAACTTGAATGCCCCATAATCAGATATAAAAAGTGTCTTACCATAAATTTTCTGGTACTCTGCTGGAATTCGGACCAGGGGCACACATCCTCCAGAAAGTTCGAGCAGCCTTACCAGCTGACCCTTGAGACCATTTAAATCCCCAGGCTGTACCCACATCTGGCATTCAGTATTGTCGCTATAAGGAATAGGTCCTCCCGCAACATCATTCACTCCAGATGGAAGGCTATAAGATCTCATAGATGTTGGCAAGCAAGGCATGTATGGTGAGTTATATTCAGACAGAGATTGTGATACCATTGAGAATTCCCTTGAGTTGTAATAGCTCTGTGACATCCCTCTATAAACTATTGCTTCTTCTTCATTTTGTCCATCAGTGTTGTCATTATTGATATGGCATCCCATCAAATATCCAGCAAGCTCAACTGAACCTCCACGGGGTGCCACCAAAGCCTTTGAGGGGGGAACAAAACCTTCTCCACGAGCCACAATTGGCCAGTCCCAGACAAATTTACCAGCATTGCATAGGGCAGATGAAACACCAACCCCAGCAGGGATGACAAGGATTATAGTGTATCCACGCTGACCAAGAATGTGGAGTGCTGGAGCAAAATCAACATCTCCAGAGATTAGCATGATAGAGGACGGTGGAGGATTGTCAAGAGCAAATAAGAACATGTCAACCAAGATCGCCTTGTCAGCAGCATCTTTTCTCCCGTTGGGAACATCAATCAGTTTAACACCGGTTCTCTGACAGCCCTCTCTAAGTCGCCTCGGGAAAGAATTGAAATCTCCATAAGCAGAAAATGTCGTAACAGCTCCTTGAATTACTGGGTGCACCTGCAGAGCCATTCTTATGTTACCTGCCACATCATCTGGGCGTACATCACTTGGAACAGGACAATTTTCAATATCCCAAAGGATAGCTACTGGACCATCTAAGGAGTTACGGTGTTGCTGGCTTAAAGGACATTGACTTATGCTTGCATTAGATTCAGTAATATTTTTCCCCTTCTGTTCCATGGAGTCCAACGACATTGTTTGTGTAGAATTTCTGCTTGGGTTAGCCATCAGTGTATTAGAAAACCAGAACTTCCTGCGCAGGATTGAGTGAAGACATCGTTAGATAAAAAAAAATTATAAAAAAAAAAAAAAAAAAAAGATAGCGAGAAGGTAATATTATAGGCATGGATACTCTATCCACAAGACTCAAAATAGGTGTAACCATTATACTAGCACCATGAAAGAAATTTGTTCTTACATCCCATAAGAAGGTTAAGAATGTTATAGAAAAAAACTATCAACTTGTATCAAGTATTAACACGTTGTACCAAATTGTAATTAGAACCAATAGATCAAGAATCAGAGCTGATGCAAGGTTGCACGATGCAAAACAATGGTAACGAATAACGATACCAAACTAAGGACTAAAAGATCCTTGAAAACTACCCCTCGCCCGCAAAAAAAAATTTGAGTTTGAAAGACACAATACTCGACACACAAATCTAACTCAAAACATCACTCCACTTTATGTGCATCAGTTCAATCCATGTATTCAATCTACATTAATGGATGAGAAGGAAATAAGACTACAACCTAGCCTTGTTGATATTCCCATCATTATACCGGTCTGTTGTCACTTATTGATGCACCCGCCGAGTGATTGAAATCAACATTAACATCCAAACAACATTCCCAACCCTCACCCACCCTTGACCATTACATACATTAAATCAAGAGTTCAAAATCCCATTCAGACCAAGATTAACAACCCAGATAAAAAGAAACATACTTTATGCAACTTCTAACACTTAGCTTCACAATAAAGCAATCAAAACCAGTAACCAGTAAAAAAAACCTAGGTCTAGCAAGATAAAATTTTTGAGCAAAGAATAATATATTTAAACATAAAAAACCAATTTACATTCCAAATTACTCACCTTTATAGGATAATTGGCATAAACTCATCTAATCAGAACCAAATCGGAGCAAAACAAAAACAAAAACAAAAACAAAAAATCATTTTTTTTTTAGCAAAAGCAAAGAACACAAAACCCAAAATCTCATACAAAGTTTTATGCATAATAATCCATATAATTTCATTGAAAAGACAAAAACAAAGGGTAATGAAGAAAATAAAGAAAGAAGTACCAATAATTAGTGGCAGTAAATGGAGAATTATTGAGGAATCAAATCCGATGAAGGTGAAACTGTGATTGAGGTGGTGTTCTGTAACAAGAAACAAATCAATGATCAAATCCCGAAGAACAATTAAGGTACAAGAATCGTGTGATTATTTTAACTATGAGAGAGAGAGAGAGAGAGAGAGAGAACGTACCTGGTGAGCGTGTAAATTTGAAGAAACAAGATTTAGGACAGAGGTTGAGTTAGGTCGGTGCGTTATTTTATAGTACTGGATGAGAATGAATGGGAGTGAAGTAATTGGTGGGTGACTTCAAAAGTAAGGGTCTTTTTCTTTTCTAAATTTTTTGCTACTCAAAAAATTGGACTGACAAGGTTACTAATTGAAAAAATAGCTTATAGCATAAACGCTTATTATATAGATGTTTTGTATGGTTTGGATTTCTCCTCTGGAGAATTTTTACAAACTAAATATTGATGTTTCTATATTATCTCAATCAGATCATCCGTTTGTGGAGGTCGTATCATGAATCGTGTGTTGAGTCTGACTCGTTTGTGGTGGTTCGTCTTTGCTTAATTTTAGGGTTTCTATTGTACTCTTTTTAATATTCTTGTTGAGTCTGACTCGCTTGTGGTGGTTCGTCTTGTTACAATGAATATTATTGCTTATAGTTGAATTCAACCTCTCCTTTTTGAGATGTTTCGTCTGATCCACAACACTGATTGGGTGTTTACCGTCGCTCCTGTCTATAGAAGCACCAACAATTGTGCTAATTTCCTTGCAAAGCTTGCTCAAAGCTAACCTTTTGTTTGCTCCATTCTTAACGTTTCTCCTTTCCAGATGTGTCTTCTTCTTTGGTTAGATGTTATAGGGAGTAGTATTGTAACATCCCACATTTTTTTCATAGCTAAATATTCTTCGTCTTACCCTTCCTTAACCTACTTAAATGAATTAGAGGAGAAACTGATTAGTAGACCAAAAAATATAAGCAAGCCCAACTAAACTTGGGACCAGAACTAAGAAGAAGAAACATAAAGGTAATGGTTAATATTAATCAAGGGTAAGAAGGTAAATTGACACAATTGTCATAAGTATGAGACATTAAGGTTAGAAATCAGAATTCACATGATTTCTCTCACCATTCTCTTTCCCGGTTCTCACACCCTTTCACCTCAAAACCCTCGTCCTCGCCAATTCCTCCAATTTCTTTGATCAAATACCACGTGCAAGTATAATTTAAGTTGGGTAATTCATTCTAGGTTTGAGAAGGTTGGGATAATGAAAATTCAAGGGAGTATTATGGAGAGAAGATTTTAGGGTTTCAAAGAATTGAGAAGATTCGAAAAGTTAGAGATTAAAGAAGAATCAATGAGCAATGAAAATAGGAGTAACATCATCATAGAGACTTAAAGGTGGGTTTCCCCTTCCCTCATCCCTCGTGAAAAATCTAAATTAAATAATTTAGGGGTTATGCGAAATGAAATTAATTGATGAAAAGTAAAGTGTTCTTTATGCATGTCAGATTTTAAGAATTGAAGTTGTTGCGTTGATTTGTTTGTGTGCTTTTACTAAATAGATTGTGCGTGAATGATAACATGATTGAAATGTTTATTGATTTAACTACTGAAATAATTTGATTGATTGGGTTTTTGTGGTGGAGTGAGTCTTATTGTATATGAAAAGGAAATCATCATAACGAGCTAGGATTTTCTGAAAATTACTACATAAAATAGATTTAGTGTGTGATTTTTAAAATTTATTGATTTTAAATGTGTAAAAGGGACTAATTGCATAAGGTGAATTATAAATGGCTACCTTCAGTAAAATAATAAAAAATGTTTGATTTCATATGACCGATTCAATTATAGGTTTATGGAATGCAGTTCTAAAATTGATTTTGCACGCCAGTTTTAGTGTTAGATTTTTCTGAAATTGATTACTTTGAATTTGGATATGGGACAAAATGCGTTGTCTTCGTATGCGTATTAGTTATATGCAGAAAAATTTATAAAAAGGTTTTATTTCATGTTTGATCCCTTATGTTTATTTTAGTTTTCAAGTTGGTCCCTTATGTTTTAAAAGTTTCGAGTTGGTCCCTTACGTTTTAAAAGTTTCAAGTTGGTCCAAAACATTACCCACGTTGGAATAAGTTAGTCCCTTTCGTAACTTAACGTTTAAAGATTTGAATTGACAATATGAGTGATACAACCTTAACTTATTTAGAAAATCAGTTTAAAACATTTTTTTAATTTTTTTGGTTTTATTAAACTCAATATCATGTCGCGAAAGGGACTAACTTATTCCAATGTGAGCAACGTTTTGGACCAACTTGAAACTTTTAAAACTTAAGGGACCAACTTGAAACTTTTAAAACATAAGGGACCAACTTAAAAACTAAAATAAACATAAGGGATCAAACATGAAATTAAGCCTTATAAAAATTTCTAACTTCAATCTATATGTCGCTCATGGCTTTGATTGACATATGATTTTATAGAGAATTATGTTTTATAATATATATACACTTTCATGTTCTATGTCTTTCTAAAATGTCTTGAATGGTGAATGTTACATGAAAGAATGATGATTGACCTAAATTTGAATTCTATGTGAACTTAGCCGTTTCTTGTCTGTGATATGTTAATATCTCATGATTGTTTAGATGAATGATAAGTTTGAGTGGGAATATTAGGATTCGTCCTAGCTAGGTGGATCCTCCGTCTGCGACAGGACGTGTAAGAAGGGGTAAATGAGACACTGTTTATCAGAGTTAATCCATCTCTGTCTTACCAAATGATTTCTATAATGGTTTAGGTTATCGAGGTTTTCCCACGTTCGGTAACCCGAGGATTGTTTATATTAGTTATAAGTGTTAATTTTAAGAATAAGTGATTGGATATTAATGTTAACTGTGAATAATTAATTGATGTCTTTTAACCGAGCATATTTAATTTCCTGATTACATTTACATCTTACGAAAAATCTTGCCTTGCCTATATATACTTGCTTCCACTCAATCTCTCATTCATAGAATCAAATTTAAAAAACACTCTAGAGTCTTTCAACTCTCTCTCGCTGCAGATTTTTCATATCAAACACTGTTTCTAAGATCATTTGTAGGATTTGAGATCTAGATTATTAAGGTGTTATAGGATATTGTAAGTTTGGTTTCTTTCAAGAATCTTGGTGGAGCATCAAGAATTTAAATCGAAAGGAGGTATTTTTCACCTCCAAAGGTAATCATGGAGGTTGTTTCTCAAACAATATAGGTTTAAAGGGATCAAAGTGGAGACATATCAAAGAAGATTTCTTGGCAAAGAAGATTGAAAAGATTTCATGCAAGCTTGAGATTCGAAGACCTTGGGATAATCTGATTTCAAGAGAGCTTGAAGATTGGATGCTTTGTGTGATTTCCTAGGATAGAAAATTCAGATTAGGAATTGAAGGAATCTTTGTAATCATACACTTGTAAACATTTTCAACATTTTATTGGAAGCACGTGGAAGAGGCTTTTTCTTCTACGAAGAGAGGATGCACCTTTAGCGAGGACGAAAAAGGGGAACTTCTATAAACCTATGGTATTCTCTTCTCCTTTAACTCTTTAATTTCAGTAATTAACTTTGATATATGATGTTCATTGATTATCTTAATTACCACATGATTGTGATTGCATATTTTCCAAAAACCTAATTTCCATTTATCATTATTGTGATCAACATATCACCAATTCAACCACCTTACATATTGGAGATTAACTTGTTTATAATCTTCCTTCATGCATCAAAGTAGCTTATTCCTTGTGGTAGTTGTTTCTTGTTTAAAGTTAGGTTTGGTTTGACATAGTTATAGGTTGTGGATTATTTTGGGTATTGATAATTGATTGTTACATTCAATTGAAGTGTGAATCTCTCGTTCAGATTGAATTGATTTTTACGCATTGCATTGCTTATTATCATTTGTATCTTGTGCGCAATTTCGAATAGTCATTCATTTTTCAAAGAGTTTCAAAACCAAAGTTTTAAAAGTTTTAAGAGGGAAGAAGCTATTCACAGACACCCCCACACCCCTCTAGATATCGTTGTATCTGTCATATTGGATAACACAAGAAAAGAGTGACTCCCTCATCAACGATAGTCGAGGTTGTTGATGTGATTGTGAAAACTTGCAGGTCACGAAATGAGGCCATAACTAATGCATCTATTTGTGAAGTGATGGGTGAGATTCAAAACATGGATGAAGTTACCTGTGATCAAGAATTTTATAAAATATGATGTCAACTAATGACGTTTAAGCCAACAAGGGACTCAATGCGACATATAACGCTACACTATTCAAACACAAATCAATTCACATTCAACTCACTTTTAACCAAAATTAATTCTGTCAAACTCAATTCTATCAAAAATAATTCTCGCCGCAGCCAAACCTAACACATACTTAGGATATGTTTGGTAAGGCCAGAAAACAAGCTTATAGCTTATAAGCCCGTATGACCAAAATAGTCATGTTTGGTAACGTTATTTTATCATGAACTTATAACTTATTTCACGAGCTTATTATTTTTCAGATGTTGTTTCAAATAGCGATTGAACTTATAACTTATCATAAATTAACAAATTTTATTATAAATTAAGAATATCAATTTTTGTCATTTTACATTTATCAGATAATTAAACCGTTATTTTTATCAAACAGTTCAATTAGTCTATCAACTATCATTATATCAGCTTCAGTTGTAAGCTATCATATGACTTATCAATTATCCGTTATTTTTACCAAACAAAACATTACCCTTTCTCTACGGATACCGTGGGCAAAAAACATTGGACATGTTGGTTTATTTCTTTGTACTCGATAGAATTTTAAGGTATTGAATGCTAAATAAGTGTTTTATTTGTTTATTATCAATTATAAGACCTTGAATGCTGTTTTTTTTTTCTTATGCTGGATCATTATCTTGATATTTGAATGTTGATCTGTGTGTTTGTGCTTTATTATTTCCATCGGTAGCCTGTACACAATGGACCGAAAAGAATCGTTGAAAATGTAAATATTACCAAATAATTATAGAGTAATGATTTTTGCACAATCATTTCAGGACAAATTTTGTGACAATCTTCTTTTTCTCTTTTCTTATTAGTTAAAAATAATAGAGGGAGAGAGAAAAAGGAAGAAAAAATAAAATAAAATAAATAAGTGAGAGTTGTCCCAAAATTATCATAAAATGGCCGCACAAATATCATTTCTTATAAGATCACTTTGTTCCTCTCTTTGTTTTTAGTTTTCATTGACTTTTGGGTGCGGCCAGTGAGTTGTAGGCTTGTAGCTCTATTGGCTGGTATATATTTTTATCTTTCTATAACAAGTTAAGAGTTTGTTTGGGTAGATAAACAAGTTTCTTTGACCATTTTATATGCTCTTGGTACGAAGTTTCAATTGGTTTATCAACTTCATTGTGTATATGGGCATACAAGATGAGGTTTCCCCTCTCAACCAATTTTTTCTCCATAGACAGTCATTGAATTCCTGATCACTTACTTACTTAAGAAAACCAAATCAATTTTTTCTCCATAGATAGTCTTTGAATTCCTGATCATTTACTTAAGAAAACCAAATCATTTACCATTTAACCAACCTATAGTTGGTAGGGTAGGTACATAAACAGGCTAAGAATGCTGAAACAGAAATGGATATTTACCATATGACTATGTCATCTGACATAAATATATTTTGTTTTATCAGTAATTACTTGCCCAATTTAATTTGACTTATATAGTACTAGTATTTATTTTTCAGATTTCAGAATGATATGGACAGAAGATTATGCGTAATCAATAAGATAACCTAACTACAGATTAGCAATACCCTAGACCTTTACTAACAAAGGAGTGTTGGATTTGAACACAAATCATACCGCTGCTATGGACATAAGATTATACCGTAATCAATAAGATAACAGCTAATGTTTAGAACTTCAAATCAGACAATGAATACACAATCAAATTCAATGTAATTATTTCTATCCAGGAACCGAACTAGGGTTAAAGAAGTTATATTTAGCTAGCAACTAATGCTGGAAAAAAGTAACCAATGCTAAATGAATTACATTAGCTCATTTTAAAGTGTAAAACTTACTGTGGACAGGGAGAGAAATGTCAATGAAAAAGAATTTCTGAAACAACTTCAGCCAACCAAACAAGACCAATTAAGACAGAAGCTCTAACCAGTAATCAATACATAATCCAGTTGGTATGATGCAATTTCCAGGAGATTTAAAGAAAGACTAAATCATATCAATGGGACCCTGAGGTTTTAATGCTCCTGATTTGTAGTTACAAAAATATAAACTGGTTTTGTAGGTCTAATAAGCAATATAATTTTATTAGGTAACAAATCACACATTTATATGCTTTTTCTTCCTTCCATTCATATATACATACATAAATGTCATTATGGGCACAAATTAAAGATCATCAACAAAGATTAACTTCTACAAAATTCATATTCTGATGACCATATCTTTTCTCAAGAGCATTTGTTTAGCATGTTACAGTTTACATATTTCATCAAACCTTAATCACAAGTAACATCAACAGAAAGAAAAGAAGAAAAAAAAGACTGATGAAAATCAAACCAGAATGTTCTGTTGTCTCAGACAATTCCAATCCAATAGATTGATAGCATGACAATATCAAATGATAAGTAACACAACAATGAATCAGAATGTTCTGTAGAGGACATCGATATAAACACTAAATGGTCCGAATTATAAAACTATTCAAGGTACGGTATGATTCATTTCAACTCAGAAGTCCAAAAAATCATCACAAAAACATCCATTATTAAACTATCACCTATCAAAATCTTTGATTTTTCTTTTCTCAGGAACCACAAAAACACCAATTTAACCAACCTATAACATCATCAAAAGACTTGTAAACAATAAACATGAAAATCCTCAAAAAAATTATAACTATGATGATGCTCAAGAGGCAGTATTTACATTACCGCGTCCACACAAATTAACAAGAGTGGAAGCTGAAAAATTGCATACATCTTGAAACATCATGAATCAGTATACCTTTCCCCCACCAATTAAGAATCTGAAACTGAACTGAACTAACTAATTTTCTTTGCCATAGCAGCCAATGTTGCCCTCGTCGCCAAAGCCTTCGAAGTCTTCACCGGATCATCCTCCAACACAAAAGGATCCACACTCTTCCTTTGATGTTCAAAATCACTAACCAAAGCAGAAAAATCTTCCCTCATCAACAAACTATTATGAAGAATGGAACAAGCACCGATATAAGCCACAGCCATCTTAATCTCCTCGCGAACCGGTTTACTCAGAACACCCCATTTCCTCAAACTAGCATCGGTTTTAAAAGCGGGGATCTGCATTAGTCCATGAGCAGCATTGAAATTCTCTTCAACAGAACCAGTAACACATACATTATCAGCAAAAGGTACCATTAGCCAAGGAAGTAAAGGATACCCAGAATCACCAATCAAATACTGATTAACCCCATTGACTGACGGAGCATTCAAAAGACTTCCTTCCTCAGTATCATTAAACAAACTTGAAGCTTTTAAAATTGTATAATCAGTTTTATGACCGAAATAACCCGCGGCAATGCTAAGTATTCGACAAGTAGAATCAACGACTATTTGAGCCGCAATCGATGAATGTGGCTGTTGTGGTGATGTTGAAGGGACAATTTCGAAGCGAGATGAGAAAACAACGCCGGAGCAATTAGGTAAACCGGAGATTGATTCGAAACTCTGCGAAATTGATCGATCATTTGCGTTTGGGAAAGAAACCCAAAAGCGGAAATTGGTACAAAGGACTCTACAAAGCTGTTTGACGCAGAATTTAGCGACGGAAACAGGGACGTTGAATTGGTTAGCGATTTGTTGATAATCGGAGCCGTTAGCGAGACGGAAGAGACCGATACCAAGACGAACGCCGGCGGTGAGGTTGAGAGGGAAAAGGTAAGCCGGGTCACGGCATTCAAGGAGAGGTTCGAGTAAATTGGTTAACCATTCAAACGTGGAGGATGTCATGAGGAACGTGGTGGGGAACCAATCGGGATTAGAGATGAGACGGGGGTGGTGGTTGTGGTGGTGGCGTTTGCGTTTACGGGAGAGGAGGGTGGTGGTTACGGCGGTTTGTTGAGAGAAAAGAAAGTGGTGGATGAGGGAGAATGTTTCGGTGGAATTAGGAGGGAGGGAATTAGGGGGGAAGGAATTAGGAGGGAAAATGAGGAGGAGGATGAGGAGGAGTTGAGAGACAAGGGAAGAAAGTAGCGCAGCTAATTTGCGAGATTCCATGAAGGAACGGAAATCGAGGTTAGGGGTTTTAGGGGCTAATAGTTTTAGGGGTATTTTGGAATTTGATTTTGATTTTGGTTGGGAATGGGTAAAGGGTAGGGTATAGAGTGTAAATATATACTGACTCATTCTGTACAATACTGCCCTTTCATTGGTTCTAATTGTACTATCAATGAACCTTCTATTTCGGCGCCGTTTATGCCTTTTCGAACCTTCTATTTTTGTCCCATTTGTCATTATGATATTTATTCTCCCCTCTATTTTACCCTTTTTCATTCTTTTCTCTTTTTGTTATACAAAAAAATGTTTCTATTGGTTGGGCCTTGATATGCTCAGGACAGGACAGACCTTATGGCTTTGAGAAAGTTCACTGTATATATACTAATTGTTGGATTATGATGAGAGTCTCGGGTGTTATGGAAGGAGCGAAACTAGAGATTATTACACCGAGTCAAAAACAATAGTACAAATGAGTTGAGCACTACATCGTAACTTAAATTCTTATGACATTAGGTATACAAGTGAGTTTGACACTTACTTTTTATCTAATGTGAAACATCTAACTTATATATGACGTATTATCAATATTTTTTTTTTTGACAAAACCAATAAATTTTAATATCAACAATAAAAGTTGAATCCACACTTTTACGAAGTATGATGTAACTTTTTACAACAAACTTCTATTGGTTTGCCCTTTTCATTCGACCACAATATTCCCTCTGCTCTCAAATCAGTGAAAGTAAGTTAAATTTAATTTTACTCATAAAAAAAATTGTATTTCTAAATTATTCTTTCTTTTCATTTATTCTTATATGAGAAATTGTTTTTCGAAAATAATAGCATTTGATATGGTCAAATTAGTTATATTTGGAACCACAACACACACGCATATATAGAGTGAAACAATGTTATTATTTAGACTAAACACTAAATCAACCTAAAGATTAGATTTAAGTGGTTAATAAAACCCAAGTTCAGTTATTGAGTGAAGCAATTTTTAAGCAAATTTTACTTACCTTCCCCGGTCAAACACCAAATAATTATGAAGGGTTAACATTCAAAAAAGCTAAACACTCAATATTTTATTTTGAAAAATTACAAACTTCATCCTTAATTATAAGACGGTTTACAAAAAAAAGCTAAATACACAAATTTATAACTTTAATAAAAAAATTTAATATCTGTGATTTTTTTTAGGTGTTCATATAAAAATAAACGGAGAGAGTAGAAAATTATATATAAAAGTTTTTCATACGATTTGACTTTGTAAAAAATAGTTGAATACATCCTTTTTAGTCCAATAAGTAGATTGGTCTAGTTCGTAATAATTCAACTCAAATTTCTCAAGAGTTTAAAATTAAAGGTTTATATGTGTCTAGTCTCTGCAATCAAGGGTCATTTAAAAATTGTTCTCTAATCCCTTGATCATGACATTATGACATTGCAAAATTTAATCATTTAAAATTTCGTCCTTCTCCCCCACTTAATCACTGCCACGTCACTAATTAGCTGACGTGGCTCATTGAATCAACAAATTATGACTTGAAGCGACGAAAATGCCCTTGAGACCATTTATGCATCTATTTCCCTTCTCATCGGTTACCCATTTCTTCTTCTTCCCAGATCCCGATCGCCGGAGAAATTCCTCCTCCACCAACTGGTGGACCACGCTGTTCGGTATGTCATCAGAACTTGACTCCATCGATTACGACAACAAAGCACCGAAATCGAAATTAGATCAGGCGGCGAAGACGTCAAAACTGCGGTTCTCCGATCTGTAATCTTCTGGCGCCGGAAACTACCATTTCACATAACGTCGGTACTCTCTTCCTCACCTTCTCCTTCAGCAACCGCGCTCTCTAAACTTCATTCTTGTTCAATTTCTCGATTCCTGCGCCAACGAGAGTGTGACCAACGCTACAATTAAATAATGGATTGGAGCCATCAGATATCCCATATGGTTTATTTGAAGTAATTACAGTTATGTTCATATGCTCCATTTCAGAAAATTCACTTTCTCCTTTATGATTATTGGATTTACTCATGATGGACACGGCTATACAAGCCATGAAAGGGAATGGAGTTTACCATGAAAAGAAAAACAAATTGGAGTTTACCTGAAGAGAAACAAATTGACATTTAAAAAAAGCATAAGAGACAGGGTGCATCTTGAGTTTACCATGAATTCAATATGTGATTCTGGGTGCAAAGGTACGTGCCTGAAATATGAAACTTTAACGCCGGCAATTGCAGCTGTAGCAAAGAGGAAGTAAAAGGAAAAAGGGCATTTTTGTCATTTTGCGTGCTTTGATAGAAGGAGGGGCATTTTTGTCACTTCAAGTCATATTTTGCTGAGTCAATGAGCCACGTCAGCTAGTTAATGACGTGGCAGTGATTAAGTGGTGAGAGAGACGAAATTTTAAATGATTAAATTTTGTAAGGTCAAAATTCTAGGATTAACGAATTCAGAGACCAATTTTTGAATGATCCCTATTTGCAGAAACTAAACGAATTTAAAAGTCAAGATTAAATTATGCAACACCGATTTAAAAATTTGTTGGTGAATAATATATAATTACATTCCATCAAAATCCAATGAACCCATCAAAATCCATTCCATCAGACTTTTAAAAAAAAAATATCACTTTCAAAAATACAAAAAAGCTAGTTAAATACCCTCTTTGTTTCTTTTGGAGTTTGATATTGTAGGCCATTACAACACTTGTTAAGGAATAAAAAGATTCTTAAAAAAAAAGAATAAAAGAATTTAAAAATTTTGTTGAAAGGAAAAACTTAAAAGATCAAAATCTTTATATACTTACTTTAAAATCTTTATATATCTAAATGTTAGATAGTCTCCAAGTAGCCTTGATTAACCCTAATCCCGCCTTTTATGATTAACTAAAAAATTCTTTATGAAAAAGTCTTTGCAAGGTTTCGAACATGAGACCTAATGGCTTCCTCTCAACATTTTGACCACTAAGACACTATCAGTTTTCTTGATTAATTTTGTTTCCATTAATTGATATCCAATATCAAATGCCCTTTTTAACAAACCAATAAATCCCTTTTTCGTTTTTCACTATCACATTATCCAAAATCTACTAACCACCTATTAATTTCTATTAGCACAACCCACACATAATTCTTTCAATTCTTGCAGAAAATTGGTGCTATAGATTAGACTTTTTGGAGACCTAATGTAAAGTTTTTTTTTTTTTTTACAAATGGAGACATAATGTAAAT
>Ga0228711_1000250_pt1 | contig 57310 bp, 36 predicted proteins | sample MedpolnodulmetaG_2_FD_177996 | JGI IMG/M metagenome (GOLD analysis project Ga0228711, IMG submission 177996) | Root nodule microbial communities from Medicago polymorpha collected in Santa Monica, California, United States - brown nodules | ecosystem: Host-associated > Plants > Roots > Nodule... | reverse complement strand
CCAAAAAAAAAAAAAAAAAATTTAAAAATAGATTCAATAGAAGAAATTATACCCGCGGGAGCCTTCAAGAAGGAAAGAAAGTAAACCGGAAGAGAGGACATGACATATTTCAGGAGAATCAGACAACCCCCTAACGATAAAAATTTGCTTTTCCAACTCGACAGTCTAGTAACAATCCGATCAACCACCAGCTTCCAAAACTCTAATTTCCTTGCATCCCCACCAATCGGTAACCCCAAATACACAAAAGGCAAATACCCCACTCGACAATGCAGCGCTGAAGCTGCCTCATACAACCAGGAGTCTAAAACATTAACCCCCGTTAGCATACTTTTGTGAAAATTCACCTTCAACCCAGACATCTCTTAAAAATGATCAGCGTCGCCCTTATGGATCAGACATTAGCCCAACTTTTTTCGCCAAGTAATAATGTGTCATCTGCAATCTGAAGATGGGAAACGGAAACACCATCCCCACACCCCCACATGATAACCACTATACAAATCCGCCGCCACCAAGGAATTCATCAACACATTAAAGCCTTCTGCTACTACCAAACATAAAAACGGCAAAAGAGGATCTCCTTGTCGAAGCCCCCTTTCCATCGAAAATTCCTCCGTATGACTCCCATTCACCAAAACAGAAGTTGTGGCTAAACCAACACATACTGATATCCACTTCCGCCAAAGAGTAGGAAAATTCATTTTTAGCATAACAGAATCCAAATAATGCAAGTCTACCGAATCTTAAGCCTTCTCGAAGTCCACTTTAAATAAAAGCATTTCTTTTTTCAACCTACGCGCTTCGTCAACTGCCTCATTAGCAACAAGGATACCATCCAAAATCTGCTTCCCTCTAACAAAGGCTGACTATGAATTTGATACAACACTAGAAATAACACCGCGAAGCCGAATCGCAAGGACCTTTGCCAACACCTTATACAAGCACCCCACAAGAGATATAGGTCGAAAATCATTCAGCCTTTGTGGGCTACCCACCTTAGGAATAAGTGCAATGAACGTGGAATTCACCCCTTTTGGCAACCTGCTGTTCCGATGAAATTCAGACATAAATCGCATAAAATCGTCCTTTGCATCCAACCAAAACTGTTTGATAAACCCAAATGTAATACCATCCGGCCCCAGACTCTTGTTACTATCACACTCCCAAATCGCGGTCTTAACCTCCTCCAAAGTAAAAGGTCGTGTTAGAGCACTAGACTCATCCGCTGACAATTTGCGAAAGTCTAAGTCCTCCATCGCGGGCCGATCAACATTTATGGCTTTGAAATGAGATGAAAAATGATTAAATACTGCTGCTCTGATATCTTGTACTCCCTCTACCTGAACATCATTAACCCAGATCAACTGAATAACATTACACCTCTGACGGTAAGACATAACACCATGAATTTTTTTTGTATTTGCATCTCCTTCCTGTAACCAATTCAGTTTCGCCTTCTGCCAACACATACTAGCCTGAATCCGAGATAAGGAATGGAAATTCTTCGATAAATTGTGAAGCACTATAACCTCGGCCTCGTCAATAACAGATGTCTCCCCCTTAGTATCCAGGGTCGACATCTTGTCCTTCACCAAGCATAACCTTCCATATTATGAGTATGTTGATGATGCCACTCCTTCAAGCTACCTTTAATCAACCTTAATTTTTCTTTCAAGACATAGGCGCCCCACCCATTAACTTCGAAGGAACTCCATTTTTCACGGATAAAATCTGCATACCCAGGTACGTCCGCCCAACATTTCAGGATCCTAAGGGGCCTTGGTCCCCAATTTTCTTCCTCTGAGTGCAACACCAAAGGCACGTGATCTGAGAGACCACACTGAAGAGCTATCTGAACACAATTCTGCCAGGTTGAACACCATTTATCAGAGAACAAAAATCTGTCTAAACGACTCATGGAAACCCCATCTTTGCGGTACTAAGTGAACAATCTACCACAAAGCGGTAAATCCACCAAAAAACTTTCTTCGGTGAAATTATTGAAAATATCAACATCATGTTGACGAAAGACTGAACCACGACTTTTGGGTTTATTAAAAGGGGCATACACATTGGCAATCTTTTGATGAGGTCGGGGGTTAATTACTAAAGATTAAAGTCGACCCTAAAGCGCCTGTTTCGCTACCGTACCACAAGGGGCATACACATTGGCAATAATGAACTCCTGATTAGTAATTAACCCCCGACCTCTAATAACCAAAACATGTCCAAAGCTCGACGTGGACAAGACATCAACAACAGTTTGGTCCCACACAGTCAACAACCCACTAGATGCTCCGATGAAGGTTTGAACGAAAAGCCGTAAGAACCACTACCCCACAAGGTCGAAACCATAATCTCATCCACCGTACTCAATTTCGTTTCTTGGAGACATAACACAAAATGCTTCTTCTCGGACACCAACCTCCGCACCTCATTTATTTTTTCAAAGGTACCTGACCGCACATTATAAGTTAACATCTTCATTAGAACTACCCTCCACCCCACTCACACACCACCACCAACACCTAACAACCGTCAACTCCTACCCCGCTCCCCCCACCTCCACATCCGACACACCTCTCGCCACAACAGCCTGCATCTCCGACGTCTTCCTTCCTTAGACAACACATTAAATCTGTTCATAACACCCCCCTTGTATTTCAAGCCTATCACACGTCCTATATCCATTACATCTTCAACCGCCGCTTCAAATTTTCCTTGTAATTTCACTCAATTTTCCCAGTCTTTATTAACTGAGGAACCAGAAGAAGTGGAAGAACTATTTGAAAGAGAAGGCCGTTCAGAACCCTTCCCCTTCGCCATTTGAGATGTAGACCACACCCTCCTTCTTTTAGCATGCTTTTTCAGAGTTTTAAGAATTTCCCCCATATCCTTCACTGGCATCCGTGCAACCCGTTTCATGTTCCGTGCGAAAAGCTTAATTACACCATCATCTTTGTTACTTGTCACAACAATCGGTTGAGGATGGGAAGAAATTTTGTGGACTTCATCGAATACACCACTAGTAACATAATTAAGCCAATCAAGACTCCCTATAACAAGCATTAATATCAATATATTCTATAGTGTTTATTTAAACTACAATAATTATCAATAATAATTTAATAAAACCTATCCGTACATTGCACGAGTAGATGTCTGGTAAACTCATAAAAGATGCAAGTTCACGTGGTTCTCAATGAAACTAAATCTTTATATTCACAACTGCATCCAATTTGCATACATGCAAAATCTTTATTTTTCTTTGTACTTTGACTCTCTATTTTTGATTTTTGGTAGATATATCTTATGCTTAGTTCGGTCTCACCCGTTTCATATTTACTATATTCCTTTTGACTTCTAATCCAATAAGATTTGCAACATCAACAAAAGGGAATCGCATCTAATCAATAAGATTTCCAATTTTTGGCCAATATCATATTAGCAACAACTTCGTTTTTGTTGGAAGAAGTGATAGAATTTTACATATAATGTCCTTTGGTATTTATCTCTTTTCTTTCTTTCTTTTACATCTTCGGATGAGCCTTGAGCATTTGCTATGTTTGATATCGGACGAAGCTTTTTCATTCCACGTGTAGTAACCATTCTGAAATCTTCTTGTAAGAAAGAAGGAGAGCCTTGAAAGGTTCAAGAACATTTTCTAGACCTCTCTTGCGTAGATTGTTTTCGTGCAAAACAATTATTCAATATGTATTTTGTTTTGACAATAATATATGTTATTTTAACTTGTTGTTTAATGAGAATAAAAAATTCATTAGAAAAAAGCGAATGAATTTTTGTTTTGAAGAAAGTAATTCATTAGTTAAAATATGTCAAATACATGAGAGAACATCATCTAAAATACATGAGGGCTGTATGAGCTAATTTGTTAGCGGTCCATTAGGTTTCCTCCTATTGAACTCGACATGAGAGTTTTGAAAACTAAAAAAAAACAAATGATTAAAAGCTATTTAGAATAAACAACATTAAATTGAGTCACGCAATTTCTTTTTGAGGAAAAAAATATAAATTGAGATAAAAAAGATTTAATGTTGTATTTGTCTATTTTGAGATAAATATTTTCATTATTTATTTATCAAATATATTTAAATTGAAAATGTCATGGGGATTAAAAAATGCAATTTCTTTTTGTGGTGATTGAAAATGAAATCATAGATCTTTATAAGGACGGTTTACTTATTTAATCCAATTTTTTTGTTAAACAGTTTAGATGAGTTAGACTACAGAGGCTCACTGGAGATAATATAGGCCTCAAAACTCAAAGAACACTTACAGATCATCCATCAAAGAGGTCTTCACATAAACAACGGAAGTTAAATCCATGACTTTACGGATGAGTCAATTCTTTACCAACTAAATCGCTCTTTAACAGTTTAAATTTTTAACCAAGAATAGGAAGAAGTCATTTTTTTGTTTAAAAAATGTAAATAAAAAAAATACAAGTTAGAAATAAGTGTAAATAAAAAAGTTCAATTTAGAAATGGAACAAGTTTTCAAAAACTAAATCGAACAAGGATTATTATTATTTTTTTGCGTAAAATAAAAGGAAAAAATGGCTTGTAGTTGGCTATTTTTTTTTTATATATAAAGTTGTTGATCCAAAGAGCCTCAACTATATATTAAAAGATAAAAGAAGCAAAAAAGAAAGGGGGGACATAAAACCAAAACCTTTCATCTATTTACAAATTTAAATCAGGGAAAGTCTAATCTATTTTTAATGTAATCAGTTCTAACTTGAGTGTGGATCTCATTCATCCATAGAGTAGAATTACAAGACATACCAATATTTGCTAACCTATCAGCACAACAGTTACCTTCCCTGAAGATACGAGTCACCAAAAAATTCATCTGCCTAGTTAAAGCAAGATAGGTATCCCATCTGTTTTTAATGGTCTAGGGAACCAGAGAAACAGACCTAAAAGCAAGAAGAACTAACATTGAGTCAGTTTCTAGCCAAAGGTTATGCCAGCCATTTCTATGAGCAATCTCAATAGCTTGCATGACTCCAAATAAAGAGGATCCCAATCTCAAGTTTTGAGCAATGGTTGACTCATTGGACATAGTAGAAATGGTTTTTTCATTCATAGAGCAAAATCAGCTTTTTCATCTTATATTGTCAGGTTGTACAATATTACAGAAATGCCATTAATGAAAATTGTACTCTTTTCCGTGTTTTTGCTTTTCAAAAACTAAAAATTGAGAAGCAAAATACCTTTAACCTAATTTGCCTTTTCAGTTTTAAAAACCAATAAATGAAAAATAGTTTCCGAAAACACTCTTGTAGAATTGGTGGAATGCCAAACAAGTTTTTAAATTTTTAATTTTAAAAAACTAAAAAAGTGTTTTTTAGAAGGAAATCAAACAGGCCCAGTTTTTATTTTCTTTTTCTTTATTGCAATCAAATTATGAAAAATTGAGATAAGTTTCAATGCAAAGTCTAACCTGTACTTGGTTCCTTTCACTAGTGTGATTAACCCATGATTTCAGCCTAAAAGTCAGAATCTGATAGAATTATTATCTCGTTGGCCAAGCCAAGATGGTGCTCATCATGTAGAAGAAAAGGTATAACTAGTACTACCAAATACAAGTATAAGCAGATACAAACTATACTTTTCTCAAGTGAGGAAATTCCAAGTTCAAGGAAAACCTCCATAAATCCACAGTACAAAAGATCCGCAAAACAACAAAAAAAGTCTTATTTATCGATTTTAGGTTTTGTGATCTTGCTATCTTCTTTCGATCTGAAGTAAAATCTCGATTTTGACAACTTTGGTCATTAGTGTACTCTTGATTATAATCATGCTTGTAAATCCCAGTAGAACTCTTCTGGAGTAACATATATTGGCAGATAGAGAAAAGAAAACTTATTCCATACCAATGGTGGCAAAAACAACTCACAAAGAGTAATTTTATTTCCTACCTAGCTTCCACCTCAATTTCAAAACACTATAATATTATAATTTTATAAAGCACATCTGCTGAAAGAAACTTAGGTCAGAATTTTATTTTACATTTTTTCACTTGAACAGGAAATTAGTCAATCACATATTAGCCTAATCAATTTGTGTTACTCAAGCACAAAGGAAAGCTTGGCGAATCCCTTTAGTCATCACAAGTAAGAACAGAGAATGTCATCACATAAATGGTTGTCAATATCCAGTTTTTGTTGTTCAAAACAGTGAGTTGGTCAACTCATTGCAATATCAATGGCTCTTCTTCAATTAACATAATGTGAAGTTCTCACAACAACAAAAACAGCTACTGTAACTCATTGTAAATGAAATACGAATGAAACCAATGATTGGATCGAAAAAGCATAATGCTGCATGATTTTGAAAGAGACACTTAACAACAAATTAGCGTGTCTCGATCCCAAGTAATATGACAGCAAAAAAACCACAATGCAACTACCACACAAGCAAGCACAATGCCACAAATCCTCAATGCCCACTGGATTACAATCCCTATACCAAATTTCAAATAAAACTAGCAGAAAGTAAGCTCAGCAACAATGATGCATTCAGAAGCAATTCCTCTCCCTCTATTTTTCAAACCTAAGCTAAACAATATAACATAACTTCCATGCAATGATAGACATTGATATAAACACGAGTCAGAAGCAATCAACAATAAGAAAAGAAAACTGCAAAAAAGTCAAGGAACTAAAATGAAAAGGCTCCATAAAACTATCAAATAGTGTTATTGGATATTTGCACAACAATAAAAGCCAACAGAGTCTAGATCCACAAAAACTATCAAAATAGTGCATAATGCTCTAGCAGCTATCAAATTTAATTTATCATGCAACAACCGTGGTCTGTGTCAAAGTGATTACAATAAATTAATGATCATAACTGCATTTGTGATCACAGCCATAATAAAAAATCATAAGAAGGCCTCACACAACTTTCGGCCTAAGAAGGTGTTGGGGTCGACTCTAAGCCAAAGTGAAGATTACATGTCTCAGATCCCATTGGACACAAAGACAAAGTTTCCAACATTGGATGCTTTAGATCAATGTCTAAAGTAGTGTGAATTGTCATATCTTGTAGTACTCTTGACTTCTGCATGATATATTTAGCAAATTGAAACTCACAATCAAAGCCATTGTATGATTTGAACTTGAACATTCTAAGTTGTTATGAAAGACATTGAGGAATAATTTGTGGATCCTTCCAGTGCACATCGCCGCCAGATTGTTTTAGACATGCGTAATTCTGTGTGCAATACACAATTTTATTTTGGTCAAAAACGAAATAGGTGAGATTATGGTTTAAAATAAGATGACCAAAAGCAAACAAACCATTTGAATAGTAAGACTCTGAAGCTTGGGACAATTATGGAGAAGTTGCGCGAACCAGTTCCACATTACATCATCGCAAGAAATCAACTCAAATGTAAGGTCCATGTGGATTAGATTGTGAAATGTGAGATTGTAGACATCGACCCAACGCAAACAGAACTAGTTATAACAAAAACAAATAATTGTTAGATAGTAATGAGCATGAGAATTTTAAATAAATAAAAGAATTTTAAACAATTAGAGAAGCATTTGATACCATTTGTGCATACAAAAACTGTGCATTACAAAGCAAAGGTAACAGCCTATAGAATTGTGAAATTTTCGCTCTGACCAATTTTGGTAAGGCTTCAGCCCCCTCTTCTGGTGGGTCAGGAATGTGACTATTAACTATTGATAGCGATGTTACTTCTACATCTTCAACACTGGGACATCCGCGAAAAAAGTCAAACATGTTGGTGCGATTTCCAAAGACGACGTTGTTCAAATTTAGGGATTTGAGTAATGGAAAATTGATATAGGGAAAGCAATCCATGAAAGTAACATTGTGTAGCTTAAGTGTGACAAGATTATTGCAAGTGTAGAAGCCAAAAGGCAATTCCATTAAAGTGACCAAGCGGAGATCGAGTTCCTGAATTCCTTTGAACGACAGTCCATAAAGAAAGAGGTCGAAAGCATCTTCTTCGACGTCCTCAAACTCTAAGGTAAAATGGGAGCCACAAGTGAGGCGTAAGGATTGAATGGAGTGTGGTGATGAGGTGACAAAATTGGAAAACTTGCGGAAGTCAGGAAAATAGTTGTCATCAAGGTTGAAGGAACGGAGGGAGAGCCAGAGTGGTTTCCATCTCTTTGACAGAAGGCTAGTAGCAACAGCATCCCTCGTCGGAAGGAACAACAGAATGTGACACAGAACGTCGTCAGATAGTGATTCAATGGTTGTTCCTATTTCACAACGAGACTTCTCACCTGAGCACATCATCGTCTTCTTCTTGTTCTTGTGATAGGTATTATAAGGATGAACCCTAGTTTTATAGAGTTAATAGTGTGCTAGGGTTAATTCCGTAATCTTTGGACGACACAAAAAAAAAAGAGAGATACTCAATGTGATCTTTCCTTTGATATGGGAGAGAGAAATCAGATTTAGCTAATTGTTGCACCCCAAAATAATTACGGTCCAACCAGGTGTTCCAATTCTCCGAAGAAACATTAACAATATAAATAAATAGATCATGGAAGCAATGAACATAGAAGTTGTGAGGGCTTTGGATCATGTTGCAATGGAGGTTTTCTATGGCATCATATTTTCTTTCTTAATAGCCCATGGTGTTTGTGGTGGGTTAGATAACTTAATTGGTATGAATTAAGGGATAAGAAGTGAGATTTCTTAGTTCAAACACAATCAAAAGAGAATATTTTGTATTTTTCTTGGCTTATTTACATTTTTAGCCTCAGCAAATATGGCTCATTCGATGTTTGATCAATGTACTTACTAATTATTTCAAACAACCACTGCAATTGTCATTCAACAAAATAAAGATGCGGTGTTCCAAGTAGTTGCATTGTGATCAAAGTAATTTTATTATTTAATATTTATTTAATCATTCTTACTAGAAATTAGTTCTCTCATGAGAAAACTAACTCATAACTCATCAATTCACTAAACATTGTATTGTTGTGGCAAGTGTAAGGTGGGTTAGAAGTCCCACATTAAATAGAAAAGTGATTGTTGAGCAATGTATAAGTAAGATGATCCATAATTTTAATGCTTAGGTTTTTGGGTAAAGATCCTCTAAAAAAACAAAGATTTTGGATAAAGATATATAGATGTGGTGTCCAACTCATTTGTGATTGCGCTTGAGCCAACGTTGATGATCAACCATACTCTTTTCTTTTTTAACAACAAAATTTTATTAAAAAAAGAGAAGTATAAAGAGTATTTAACCCGCAACCCAGAAAAAGTACAATGGATACTCAACCCGCTAAACAAAACTAAAGAACTTAGGAGGTAAAACAAAGATGGTTCGAGAACCACTCGTAATACAAAAACCAGCTCAAGAGTTTGTTTTAATCCCATCAACAATATATTCGACATCTGATGATGATGATGAAAATTATCCCATTCCTAGCTTCCCAAATCTTCCAAATTTTTGTGTGCCAACTTAGAATTAATCCTTTCTGGGTGTTTTTTAATTCAAAGAGGATGATGAAAAATAGTCTAGTAGAGAAACCACATTCCCGAGTAAAATCACTCCTGTTCCAATCCACTTAAAAATTGAATATCAAACCTTTACAACAAAATTACATCTACAGAATAAATTATCCACATCCCCTATCAATCCAGCTTATTGTTTTTGCTGTTAATGATGTTGTAAGTTTATCAATATTGGCATATAACCATTATGTGTAAAAATTTGGCTCTGAGGAATTTATCAATTTGAGTAGAAGACACAGACAAGTTAACATTGCAGTTAATTTGCACCAACAATTGAGATATTTGAAACAGAATGCAAACAACATGGTGAAGCCTTAAACCTTACACCAAGTCATTAACATATCCGCAACGTAGCAAATTAGAATTCAAAATCCAACTTAGTTGCATTGCATGCATTGTATGTGCTGAATGATTCTTACTTTCTAAATTGCCACAACATGACCAAGACTACATAGCGCAGACAAGGATTGAAGAATGCAGACAATAGCTCCTCCAGTCATTTTTATAAGAGATAAATAGACCAATAAAATTGATGTATTTAGTCTATATAAGAACCAATTAAACTCATTTGTCACTTATAAAAAGGTCCAGAGGAAGTACAATAGTAAACTCAAACTAGTGATTAATTAATTAAAAGGTATTTGCATACAAAATGATTTCACTTGCAGGTGCCACACGGTTAATTGAATAACAAAATGACGAATAAAGTAAGCTCAGCAACAGTGATACATTCAAAAGCAATTCCTCTCTAATTTACGTGCATATATAAAACTAAAAATTATAAAATTAACTGCCAGGTAAGGTAATGATATAAAGACATTGATATACACTCAGTCAGAAGCAATCACTAATATGAAAATGACAAAAAAGATAGGAGGAGCTAAAATGAAAAGGCAACATAAATAAAATCCATTAGAGTCAACAATGCCCTTAAAACGAATAAATATTACTAGTGGACATTTGCATAATAAAAGCCAACCACTACAAGAAAAACATTGATTTGGGACGGAAATTTCTGTCGCACAGTAGTGTAAATTTCCGTCCCAATTGAAATTTGGGACGGAATTTTGCAAAAAATACGTCCGTCGCAATTCTTTAGGGACAAAATTTTATCTTTCGTCGCACGTTTGGGACGGAATCTGGGACGGATTGTAATTAATTGTTTTATCCCAACTATTCAATTCCGTCCCAACATTGGGACAGAAATCTCAAATTCCGTCCCGATGTTTGCGACAAAATACTTACAATCCGTCCCAGATTGGGATAAAAAAATTTTTTTTAATTATTTGTTGGGATAAATTTATATAAAATTTTCAGTCACAAATAAATAATGTGCGACGAATGTTATTTACAATATTCTTCTACGGTTTTAATATCTTTATATTATGCACATTAAATTATGTCATAACAATTTCAAAATAATCAATCGAGAGTACAATTCAATTTGAAAACACCAATAGTTCCATCAAAAACATATAATATCTAACGAAATATCAAAGTATTATCAATCATCCAATAGGATAACCTATAACTTGAAGGTCTACAAAATATAAAACCCAATGAATTCTTAAGTTTTAATAACTTCCTCGAGTCTTAGCAGTGTTGAAACACAAAAACCATGTACACTAGCAGTTGTTGATTTGTCAAAGAAATATCCAAGGTTTGATTCTGTACAAAAAAACACAAGGAAAAACTTAGTCTTAAACATGTGTACCCCAAAGGCAATGTCAAGCTATCGAAACTCATGGTCGTCATCTATGAATTTGATATCAAATGTACCCAGTTTTACAATTATTTAGATATGCAAAAACAGTATATCATCTTTGAATTTCAAATGAGAATAATGTACGTACCACTATACACAATCTTTAAAAGATTACAACTACTCTTCATTTTTCGAGATCCATTGACGTAACACATGCATTTTTTCTCTATCAATAACAAATTGAATATAGAGTCAAATTGGACTCTAATTTCAGCATTCATAGAAAAATTAAGTATAATCCATTAACAAATTCGAAATAAAGTAAAACTAAAAAATAAGATGGATTTTACTTACTAATTGATTAACAATAACCACCAAATATTACCTAGTTGTAGCAATGGATTGTGAAGGCGCCTCAGCTCTTACAGTCTTTGATTAAGCATCTTCCCCAAGTTGATCCAAGTTCCTCTAAATATAGTTCAAAATTAGATAAATCAAAATACATTTAATTCAAACACCATTTGATTCACACACTAGTTGGTTTCAATGTAACAAAAGATATTTCAAAATACACATCCAGTGCATCAAACCTCCATCTAAACTATGAAGCATGTATTTTCAATCACTCACACTAATAACAATCTTCAATCTTCACTGGATCCATAAAACATAAAAAAGTACTGGGAGACTACTACGGCTTTAGGCCGGGTTTGTGTAAAAGTGAAGATTACATGCGGCAGAGCCCCTTGGACACAGAGAGAAAGTTTCCAACATTGGCTGCTTTAGATCAATGTCTAAAGTTGTGTGAATTGTCATATTTTGTAGTACTTTTGAAGTCTGCAAAATATATTTAGCAAACTGAACCTCACTTTTGGAGCCTTTGTAATATTTGAGTGTGAATGTTCTAAGCTGTGACGAAAGACATTCTGGAACAATTTGTGGATCACTCCAATGGCCTTCGTTTACACATATGTGATCCTGTGTATCCGATACGCAATTTTATTTGTGCCAAAATAAAATAAATGATGCATAGGTGTGAGTAGGGTTTATATTATAAGATAAACAAAAGCAAACCTTGTGAATGGTAAGATTTTGAAGCTTGGGAACATTGTGTAGCAATTCTGCTAACCAGCTCCACATGACATTGCAGCGTTTGAATTCAAATGTAAAGTGATTGAATTCGAAGGTAAGGTCCATGTGGGTTAGATTGTGAAACATGGGACAGTAAGCCCGGTCCAGAAAGTTCTATTGACATGAAAAACAAATAATTGTTACTAGAAAGTAATGAGAATTTTGAATCAAGAAATAAAAACAAGTAATTATTAATATTAGAGAAGCATTTGATACCATTCGTGCGCACAAAAACTGTGCATTACAAAGCATTGGAAAAGGGATAGATTTATAAGAAATATCTGCTCTGACCAACTTAGGTAATGTCAGAAATAGTTAGGGCTCTTGCATATACATCTTCTAGATTGGGACATCCGCGAAAAAACTTGAAGAAGTAACAGCTACTCCGAAAGATGACAAGATCTAAATATAGAGATTTGAGTAATGGAAAATCAACACCGCAGGAAGAGCAATTCAAAGTAGCATTGCGTAGCTTGAGGGTGACAAGCGTCCTGCAACTGTATAAGCAATTAGGCAAATGGCTGGAGTAAGGAGAGTACAAACGGACATCAAGTTCATGAATTCCTTTCAGCGAGGCTGCATAAAGAATTAGGTTGAAATCATCGAGATCGAAGCCATTAATAAAGCCACAAATAAGGCGTAATGATTGGATGGAGTTTCTTGCGAAGAGAACTGAATTGATGAAATTGCGAAACTTGCAGAAGTCAGGATAGTCTATGGAGTGAGAGCCAAAGTGTTTTCCACCTTTTTGACAGGAAGCCAGTAGCAGCTGCATCTCACGTCGGGAGGAATGACAGAATGTGACTCGATAGTCGTCTTCTTCTTCTTCTTCTCGTCAGATGCCATCTTCGTCTTTTTCTTCTGTGAAGAACTAACCAACAACCTTAGCTAGTGCTCACCTCAAACGAAAACTGAAAACCTAGCAAGCTTGACCCCCTTTTAATTTAGACACTCTATAATGAGTTGAGATTAATTTGTCCTCCAAATAAAAATATTACAGACTAATTTAAGTATTATTTTTTTGACTGGAATTAAATTCTTGTTGCGAAAAAATTGTGAGGAATCCAATTGGATCATTGCTCTAAATTTAAATTTTATATATTGATGTTTTATTAATAAGATAATATATTGATTGATGGATCATCGTTTACTTCAAACTCTTCTTTTTTGTACAAATTTTTGTCAAATTTAATTAATTTTTTTTTATCAAATTTATATTAATTATTTCATCGAAGGTAATTCATTATTATCACAAAAATATTGAGCATGAGCTAACATTTCAACTGCTAACACACTTTTTATGCGCAACCAACCCAACACTTCCATCCAAACCCTCCCAAACTTCGAAAATTCAAAACATAAATGTTGTGCAATCTCGTTCAAACCACGCCCTCCAACATACCTCAACGATGTTTTCACGATCCTCTTAATCACAAAATTATCAGAAGAACTGTAACCCCCATTATTTCAAGAAGCACACTCCATTATTTATATAAAAAAAAGGAATTACTTTTCCCACCCTATGGCCTTCTCCCGCGCCCTGTTAAATTTCCAAAAATGCCCTTGCGCATTATGTTTACTATTTCGGATTTTATAATCCGCACAATTCTTATGTATAATCAGCCATCAGACTCTCTCACATTTCAACAGTTTTGAGTTTTGCTTTTAAAAACAACAAAAAAACTAAGTAAAAAATGCTAAAAACCTGTCAAATAAAATCATAAAAATAGCACCAAAAAATTCTAAAAATCAAATAAAATTAATGCAAATTTTTTTTGGATTTTTCTGAGAAGATGAAAAATTAAAAAAAAATGAAAAATGGGTCTAAACGATAGAATTTTGGATTTTGAGGGGCGGAGTCCCTTTTACGGGAGTCATTGTGCTTGAATTTTTTCTGATTTTCTAGGGAAGTTTCGGAGCAATCCGATCAAGTAGCCCGAAAACTCAATTTTTGACTAAGAACGGGTAACAATGACCCCAAAACAGAAGGATTAGAGTTAGGAAGATTAATATTGTCCCTAAAATGGCTATCCATGTTACAAACATGTTTAGAATTTGTGCTGATACAGTTCGGATTATATAATCCGAACTGTTTTACCTTGAAAAAGGGTGTCTAGGGGGTTTCCGGATTATGTAATCTGGAAACATTAACGCGCCCTATTTTTTGAAGTTTCCGGATTACAAAATCCGGAAAAATCCGTTACTCATTTTTTCACCCTTTAACAAAAGAAAACATCATTCCGGATTATAAAATTTGGAAACTCAAGGGTATTTTTGGAAAAAATAGAGCGCGAGAAAACCTACGGGGTGGGAAAAATAAATCTAAAAAAAAATCCCAACATGTGCTCCACAATTTTTTTATGAATTCATCCATGGGTTAAATCCACTCATTGATTTCCAATGTGATATTATGTTGTTAATAGTGTTGCAATAGTGGATTTGCGTAGCAATTTGACCTATGGTGCAACACTTTTAGTTTGTTTTCATCGTTCAACGATCTACCATTTTCCAACCACCATTCTCTCATGCCGAGAAGAAACAAGATATAAAAAAAAGATATTTGCTGAAATTAAGTTTGATGCCGAAAATGGACAATGGGTCGGAGGTGGGAGAAGACATCGTATATTGAAGAATATGAAGTTTGTTTTAAAGTATAGAAAGAGTGCATCCCAATTTTAGGATTTGGGTTTGGGGATGGGCATATTTTTAACTATAAGTGTATCTTGTTGAGTCGTACATTAGAGAAAATTAAAATCAACGGTTTGTACATAAAATAGAAATTGATCAGTAGTGAACAACATTCCTTGTATAGTAGAAGGTTTGCATAATTTTTCAGATATTGTTGAACCAGAAATGCGCTGACTGATTTAGAAATCAATTATACAAGGAACACAACACTGCAGCAATGGAAATTATGCAGGAATTTAAACAGAATGCATCGGTGAAAATTAACAATCTAAAATTTTGATTTGTCAAGTAACTTAAAAAATAACGTGTCGCTGAAATTTATGTAGGAATTTAAAAAGATCGTCCGCATCCAAGGGAAGACGAGGAATAGCGCGAGAAGAACAACGCGAGATGAGTGGAACGACACGAGCAATCTGAAGTTTGGAATGTTGTAAATATTTGCTTATATTTCAAAAGTTCAAATATAAACATTACTCAGAATAAGTGAAAAATATTCTTCAGTTGATCATAATTATTAATTAATTACTCAAGTTATTTCTTTTGACTGTTTATATGCTAACAAACCATTCCTTTAATCTCTCTGAGTCATCAAAGCATATAAACAGGTTTTCACCTTATGTATAATATGTTGGCATAATTTTAGCAACTATTTTGACTTCCTCCTCTCAAAACGTGTTCAGCAAGTTGGCTGAATAGGATCCCTATTTTTATGCCAAGAATTGGTTTTAGTACGTGTATATCCCACATGTTTACTGTGCTCAGAGGTTAATTTTGAAAATAGCCTATATAATATTGTTTTGAGGAGCACATAAAAAGCACAGAAAAACTTGATAACACAACTCTCGTACAAAACAAAATATATCAAAATATATCACTTTCTCACTTCCTTTTTCTTTCTGGATCACGGATCACACTACCTGTCACATAAAATCTCTTGTCAGTTCTGAATCCTCGTCTTGCCGGGAAGGGTCTGTTAAATCTTGGAAGGGTTAGCGTTTTACACGCGGAAAATCCTTGAGGACAGTGCCGTTCAGCTCATCTCAGATCTATCTCATTATTTTTGTTTTGCAGGTCTTCGTAGCGTTTCCTACAACATAGAATGGCAGTGTTACGGTTTTTCTTTGTGGGAATCTAGGTCTTCTGGTATTTATTTTTTTTATTTTTTTTAACGGTAGATCTTCAAGTTACTATCTATCTTAAGAAGGTAGTATATGAATATGATGGTAAACTAGTAATTTCATTTAGTAAAGGTGAGTGCAGGGAGGATATCTTAAGTTAGGACTTTCTCCACTTTTTTTTTTTTTGTTGACAATCATGACTTTCCCTCCTTATAAAGGCGTTGTTACACCATATATCATTCAATGTGGAACTGTTAACAGATTTTAATCTAAAGCAATATGACAGCAAAAAAAACCAGTAAAAACCACAACATGACTACAACAAAAGCACAACATCACAAATCCTCAATGCCCGGTGCATTAAATTCCCTACACCAAATTTAAATTTCTAACAAATCTAGCACAGAGTAACTCAGCAACATTGATACATTCATAAACAATTATTCTCCCTCTAATTTTCATGTCTAAACTAAACAACAGAAAAATACTAGTAACTGCAAGGCAAAGATACGTATTGAAATTAACTAAAGTGGGAAGCAATCACCAAAAGGAAAAGAAAGGGACAAAATGTTGGGAGGAGCTAAATTGAAAATGCTACATAAATAAATTGCAGTAGAGTCAATGCCATTGAAACTGTCTAGTATTGTTGTTGGACATTTGTATAATATAATAATAAAAACCAACTGAGTCTGAAACCATAAAACTATCAAATACTGCATTTAAATCCACATATTTCCCTAGCAACTATCAAAATCTATTTATCCTACAACCGCAGTTTGCGTCAAAATGAACATAATTATAATTAATGATCAGAACTGCATTTGTGATCACAATTCACAACCACAATTGAAAACGATGTTGGGCCGGTTGTAGGTCAAAGCAAAGATTACATGTCGCAGAGCCCCTTGGACACAGAGAGAAAGTTTCCAACATTGGATTCTTTATATCAATGTGTAAAGTAGTGTGAATTGTCATATTTTGTAGTAGTTTTGAATTTTGCATAGCGAATTGGGTCTCACATTTCAAACCTTTGTAATATTTGAGTGTGAATGTTCTAAGTTGTGTTGAAAGACATTTCGGAACAATCCGTGGGTCCTTCCAGTGCTCGCCTTCATTTACACACGTGTGGTTCTATGTACAATGTATAAATTTTCCATTAGTCAGAAATAAAATATGTGAGCGAGGTTTAAAATAATAGAAGACACCGACAAAAACAAACCTTGTAAATGGTAAGACTTTGAAGCTTAGGACAATTGTGCAGAACTTGCGCGAACCAGTTCCACATGACTTTGCAGCGTCCATACTTAAAAGTAAGGTCCATGTGGATTAGATTGTGAAACTTAGGATTGGAGCACGGTCATTAAAGTTCTAGTTACATAAAAAAAAATTGTTAGTAGATATATAGTAATTAGAACTTTTGATAAATAAATAAATTCTAAATAAAAATAAAAACAAGTTATTAATATTAGAGTAGCATTCGATATATACCACTCCTGCGCGCAAAAATTGTGCATTACAAAGCATAGGAAACGGGGTATAGGGAGAATCAAAATAACATTGTTTAGTTTGAGGGTGACAAGAGTCTTGCAACCGTAGAAGCTATAAGGCAATCTGGTTTTAGCGCCACCCTATTAAGAAAGAAGTGGAAATCAAGTAAACTTGAGTTGACAAAAGGATGAAAACCACAGGTGAGGCGTAATGATTGGACGGAGTGTGGTGAGGAGATTACTGAGGTGACGAAATCGGAAAACTTGCGGAAGTCAGGAAAGTATCCGTCATTGAAGTCGAAGGAACTGAGTGAGAGCCAAAGTGGTGTTTCCATCTCTTTGAGATAAGAGCAGTAGCAGCCGCAACTCTCGTCGGAAGGAATGACATAATGTGACACCGAACATTGTCAGGATGCGACTCGATCGTCGTCTCTACTTCTGAAACTGAATCACCGGAAGATTGCCTCTTCTTCTCCTCACAAGACATCTTCGCTGTTTCTTCTGTGAAAAAGAAACCTAAGTTTTTCTTTTTTTCCTTATTTGTTAAGGTTTTTCTTTGCAATATATAAGCATACAACCGATTCCTATAGGTCCCTTTTTTCGAGGTTTTTCTTTCCTATATATCAAGTGTAAAGCTCTACAAAACCTTATTATTTAAGAGGTTTTTCCTTCCTATATATAATACCACAAGTCCACAATCGAGTCGTATATATTAGCCCCTTTTGACAAATATAACTCCTAAATTTGGAACGAATATCACGCCCGAAGATTCTTTTTTTTTCCCTTCAACGCAAAATATATTTATTGTTCATAAATATATTTTCAGCAACAATCTTCTGGAATTACAAAATATATTTGAAACAAATCTTTTATATTTTTAACAACAATATACTTCATCCATAAAATTTTGAGTCAATTTCAACATCTACAAAACCAAGTTATTTAGGGAGTGTTTGTTTTAAGTTTAGTAGATTTATTCATAGCAATAACTTTGTTTGAAATATAATGATGAGAATTTTATTCTAAGTTATTTTTTATAAAGATGTTAGATCAACACACTTTATAACTTTAAGTAAAATAAAATAGTCGGCCCTAGTTTTTTAATGAGAGAAACTCCAACTTCTCTCTAAACTTTCTTTCTCCTTCATTCATCGATGAGGGGTGGTTTTAGGTCATTTTTTGACCTAAAATCATCCCTCTACATCTTTTTTCCTCTTTTCATTCAATCTAAGTAAGTGGTTTTTACATATATCAAGTTTTTCCTTTTGTGATTTCGTCGTCTAATTGCGGCGTTGTGTTGTTAGTCGTCTTTTGCGGCGTTTAATTTCGCGTCTTGTCCCGGTGTTCGTTTAGTTCCTATTGAAAGATCAACATCAGTCAGTTACAAGTTCAATCTATGATTTGGGCGTCAACGTTGCAGATCCGGAAGCATGGGAATTTCGATGACTTAGATTTTATCATATTATTTGTAGGCATTTTGTCGTTGTATGTTATTAACTTAGGTGCTGTGAGTTTGTTCACAAATTCATCCTTTACGTTTTTAGCGATGTTTGTGTCTGATGTGATGTACTCTATCAATTTGAATGAATGAATATCATTTTTTTTGTAAAAAAATAAATAAAGAAGTTTGATTAATATAATAATATTCTCATAAATCTTTATAATAAGGAGGTTAAAAGGTAGTTATACAGGGGAATACAAATTTCTATCATTTTATTTTCAAGAACTTACAAAAATAACTTGAAACAAATGCACCGTTAAACTTTAATATATTTAAAAAAATATATATATAACAAAACGTGGAATTAATGTCACTAGGAATGGCAAACCAGATCTAATTCTCCTGATGGATCCGGTTAGCCCGTTATTTTAGGCGAGTTTGATTGAGGTTTTGAGTTTATCCCTTCTAAATAGTTCGGAAAACATAATCCAAAAAAATAATTATTATTCGAATTATATAATTTGAAATTTGTCAAACCCCTCATTAGACCATTTTCTAACAACATTACCGGTCCTTATGTTGACTCATTTCAGATTATATAATATGAATGCATAAAATATATGTTCAGATTATATAATCCAAAATGTGTAAGAGATCCTAAGCATTTGTGACAAAGATCACACATTTTTGCAAATTTACGCCGATTTGCAACAAATTTTTTTTATCAACACATCATAATCACAATAATATACATGCATAAACTGATGAAATTTGGGGCCTAACTCATCATCACAAAACCGGCTTGTGCGGTGAGGATTGCCTCCTCTATATAAACTCTTATCAAGAGTCTTATCTATCCGATGTGGGACTTGGGTTTTTCCCAATACACCCCCTCACGCCCAACACTCTTTGGGCTTGGTGCGTGAATAGGTAGGTGGCCCTTGAATTCGACAAGCTCTGATACCATGTATGTATGATCTGAATACATGCATCTCGCTTTTGTTTTGCAACATCAAACAAATTATGTTGAATATTATCCAGCAACTTCTTTATTTCCTCAACCAAATCATCATTACCAATGTCGATCTTTGCTCCGCTATCACGATGAGCAGCACGGACCTGCTTATTTGCTAAATCCTTGGGCCCGATTTCAATCCTTAGAGGAACACCTTTCATTTCCCACTGAGAATATTTCCATCCAAGAGAATAGTTGTGTCTAGCATCTGACTCAGCACGAATTCCTGCTTCCAACAACAAATTCACAATTGCGGTACATGCATCAAAGATTCCTTGAGTATCAGCATCTTTGTAAGGCACAGGATCACAATGACTTAAACTGAAGCTACTTTAGGTGGCAGCACCAATCCCTTGTCATCACCATGAACCATTACCATCACCCCAATAGTTCGAGTACTATAGGCCCATGAGTTTTGCCAGACCATTGCTTTCTCTCCCTTCTTATTTTCATAGTTGATCTCAAACATTTTAGCAAAATTTTGTCCCAAACAATGAGAAGTTGCACCTTGTATGCCACAACCAGTGTTTGGAATAAATGCCTCAACACTGGTAGTGTAAAGTCCACCAGCAAACTTCTCGAGCTCACTTTTCTTAAGCTTTACTACAGGAACTGCCAAATACTCTTCATAGATACGCCGATATAATTCCAAAATCTCAAGATCCTTTATATCTGCTTCCTCCTTTGTTGCAAAAGCAGTGTGTCCTTCTTGCCAAAGAAACTCACGACTCCTGATGAATGGCGTGGGATTGCTGAACTCCCATCTAACAACATTACACCACTGATTAAGTTTCAAAGGCAAGCCACAATGTCCCCTTATCTACTTAGAGTGGTCAGGATACATAACAGTTTCACTAGTTGGACGAATAGCAATAGGAATCTCTAAATCAGATTCTCCAGATTTGGTCACCCCAAGCAACCTCTGGAGCAAAACCCTCAATATGGTCCTTCTCCTTTTCCAGAACAGTATTAGAAACAAACATAGGGAAGTAGTAGTTCTTGATCTTCATTTTCTTTATTTCTGGATCAAAAAACGCTTGCATAATCTCCCAAATAGCCATTGACCAAGGTCTGAGAATATAGCAACCAGAAATATCATAGTACTCAATCATTTCTCCATTCACAACTACCTCGGAATACCATTCTCCGAAGTTTTCAGCCTTCTTATTGGTTAAACCTAATCCAGTTTCTTTCTTCACTTCCTTCTTCTTTCCACCACCTGATTGTTGTGGTTTTGGTTGTTTTTGGGGTTTTGCAGCGGATTGTTGTTGAGTTTTGTTGTCATCGATCCCTGCCATTGTGAAGGATGACGAGCACCTGATCCTTGTTGTGTTGGAAAGAAGGCTAGAGAGAATGGAGTGTGCAAGAGCGATGGTGGCGTGAGAGGTGACTCTCACTCTGTGTGTAACGTGTAATCTCTAGCTGGCTAGGGGTTTTTCCCAATATAAACCGATATCTAAATCGTACAAAATGTTATAAACAAAATATTCAAATCAATAACATATTCCAAAAATATATCCAAATCAAAGTTATAATCCCTACAATGTAGCATACCCTCCTCCTCCTCCTCCTCCTCTGATACACCATCCCTCCCTAAGCATCAACAATTATATGCTCTAAACCTTGTCAGACTGGACCCTCCTCCTCCACTTGGCCACTATCCAGTATCCTAATGGATCCATGTCTACCTGCAACATGTTCCTCTCTGCAACATATTCCCCATCTCTTTAGTAACAATCTCATCAAGCATCTCCTGCTCAAGTGGCCTAGGAGAATCTCCCCTCCTATGGACCTTAACCCTTTTAAGTAAAACAAATTTTATAATAATAAAAATCTGAGAACCAAAATAATATTGTATTAAAAATAAGAAGGTCTACCATTGGATCGGGTACATATTAGTTTTTTTTTAGGGAAGGTACATATTAGTTAATATGTGCTCAAAAAATAATAATATCCCAAAAAATAAAACACAAAAATATGACCGGTCCACAATAAACACCAACGAACTCAACCTAACTCGAGCAAAGAAAAAACCATTTGCCCAACACCCGCACTGCATAAGTAAAACAACTATTCCTAGATCTTAGCCAAGAGCAAGACAACCATTTAATATTTTCAACAATGTGAGAAATAATGTACTCAACATTGCAAAAATAATTAACAATATTTCTCAACCCCTAACAAAAGACTCAAATTCCATATATACCATATACACGCCAACCAAATATAACAATGTGTATATATATACCATATAGTCAGTCATATACACATTTCTTGAGAAAGAATATTTTTCCGACAACAATCTACCGCTCTTCAGCCACCACTCATGCCGGGAAGAAATTCAGGTTGGGGCCGAAAATGCAAAATATTGGGCTATCTTTTGGAGAATATGAAGTTTGTGTTAGGGTTTAGAAACTGTACGTCCCAATTTTAGAGTTTGGGTTTGGCAATGAGCCTATTTTTAACCGAAAAGTGTACATCATCTACCATGTTTATATCTTGTTCAGTCTTACATAAGAGCAATTTAAAATCAATATTTGTACATAAAATAAAAACTGATCAGTAGTGAACAACGTTCCATGCATAGTAGAGAAGGATTGCGTAATTTTTTAGATAGTAATACTAATAAGCACATCCCACTTACTCTTATTACCAAACCAAAACCAAAAAAACAAAACAGAAGCAAACATAACAAATGAAAAACCAATGCAAGATGGGAATTACGTAAAATTAGAAAGGGAATAATAATTGCAAATTTTGCTGAAACATATACATAATAACTTGAACCAGCATATTAACTATTGTTAACAAGTAGTGTTCAATTAAAACCCTCAATTTGTTCTCTTTAAAATGAAAATAGCATTGCCCAAAATTGAAAACAACGTTAACTAACAGCTGCTTCTATCCTGCAACCAATATTACTTGTTTCTTGTTATTATTTTAGGAAGTAACTGATAAAAAGGGCAACAAAACATAAAGAAAGGACGAATGAAAAGTAAAGGATTTCATAATTGAGATGGTACATTACCTACATGGTGATATTATAACAGTAGAATATAAGAATGAATGATATTTTATAGGGTGGAGTAGGGATAAGTAGTAGATAGAGAAATGTGAGATAGAAAAACTTAAAGAAAGATTAACTTGCTTTTAAGGGGCATTTAATGATTTGATGATTTCAAAGTAATCTGACAGTATCTATCTCAGTGAATTGCTTGAACTCATATTACATGAAACATTTTCTTTTAAAAAGTTTCATCAAAGGCATTGGAACAAATAATTAGGACGCTCTCAAGGGTTTATCTTGCACAAATAGAACAACAAAAACAGCCAACAAAACATACACAACAAAGATGCTCTAAAACAGAAACCACGCGCAAAAAACATATTGGCAAATCAGAACAATATGCAGCAGCAGATCATACAGAAACAGAGATCATTATATGAGGAACACAACACTGCAGTAATGGAAATTATGCAGGAAGTTAAACAGCATGCATCAGTGAAAATTAACAATTTAAGATTTTGATTTGCCAAGTAACTTTAAAAAGAACTCATCCATGAAAATTATGCAAGAATTTAAACAGAATACATCAGCAAACAACGATCATCATAGCAAATCAATAGAAATAACCAGTCAAGAACATCGGTCAAGTAAATCGCAAATCAATATAAAAAACCAGTCAATAACATCGGTCAAGTAAATCATATGAATCAAAAAATAAAAAAGTAGATCGACTTAAAAAAATGAAGCACAAAATTGAAGCAGAGATGTGAAGGAAAAGAGTATGGCGAGAGAGAAAGAGGACAATGCAAGAGGAAGAAGACGAAGAAGAAGAGTAATACAAAACTGAATCCTTCCCCTCTTCCAAAGAAAAGCAAAGCTCCCAAAGTAACAGAAATACAAACGGCTCCCCATTGTGAATTATGCGGAAGAAACCAACAATTAGAAAAACATAATGCAGCCGAATTTTGCATTGGACACGTAACAACAAATTAATAGGTTTAGGTGAGGAATAACCACAACTTAGAAACAGATTTTCAGGCCATATTATCAACACCCATCATGCCTAGAACTGGACATTTAGAGCATGACCCCCGAGTAGCCTGATAGTGGTGACCTGATGGAAAGTAGTTCAACAGACCTTGAATAGGTACTCTTTGATGCCAACTTAGAATTTGGATTTGGCATAACTCAATCCTTACAAAATCAGCATGTAAAGTTAGGATAGTCCACCACTTATGAACACATTGTCTAATCATATCTTATTCAATATTGTTAATCCAAAGCAATATGACAGCAAAACGACCATGATATGACTACAGAAAAACCACAGCATCACAAATCCTCAAAGCCAGGTGTATTATCCCTATACCAAATTTCAAACAAAACTAGTACAACATTGATACACTGAGAGACAAATTCCCTCCCCGGAATTTTCATGTCTAAACTAAACAACAGAAAAATACTAGTAACTGTCAGGCAATGAATAGACATTGATATAAATCAAAAAGGACAAAAAAGGTGGGAGATAAAATGAAAAAACTACATAAATAAAATGCAGTAGAGTCAATGCCTTTAAAACTACCAAGCGTTGCTATTGGACATTTTTTGCATAATAATAAAAGCCGACTGAGTTTGAATACATAAAACTATGAAAATACTGCCTTTTACTCCACGTTATTACTCCACAACGTGGAGTAAAAGGCAGTATTTTCATAGTTTTATTCCACATAATGCCCTGGCAGCTATCAGAATCAATTTGTCCGCTACACCAACTGCAGTTTGCGTCAAAATGAACAAAATTATAATAAATGAGCGTAATTGCATTTGTGATCACAATTCACAACTATAATTAAAAATGGTGTAGGGTCGAATGTAAGTTAAAGTGAAGATTACATGTCCGGCTGTAAGTCAAAGTGAAGTTTACATGTCGCAGAGCCCCTTGGACACAAAGAGAAAGTTTCCAACATTGGATGCTCTAGATCAATGTTTAAAGTAGTGTGAATTGTCATATTTTGTAGTACTTTTGACTTCTGCATAACATATTTAGCAAATTGAGCCTCACAATTTAAGCATGTGTAATTTTTGAGTGTGAATGTTCTAAGCTGCGTTGAAAGACATTTTGAATCAACTTGTGGATCCTTCCAATGCTCTTTGCCAGTTTCATCTACACACTTGAAATTCTGGTACAATATGTAAATTTTCATTTGTCAAAAATAAAATAAAATATGTGAGAGTATAGTTTAAAATAGGCTTAATTACATAAATGGTCCCTCAACTTATTTATTGTTTTTGATTGGGTCCCTTAACTCTAAAAAATTTCAATTTGGTCCCTCATGTACACCTCCGTTAGTGACTTTGGTCCATTCCGTTAGTTTTTAAATGTCTAATATCTTAGATATGATTTCAGCCATTAGATTGCAGGACCATTGTATGTAATGGTGAACCACCAACACTAAATTTTTTTGTTCTTCTTCATCTTCCCCCTCATGTTTTTCATCTTCATCAACAACAACAATCCTTCAATCCATAAATTCATCAACAACAACAGCAATAACAAATCCAAAAATTCAAAAATCATCAACAACAACAATCCTTCAAACCAAAATTTCATCAACAACAAAATCATCATCACCACAATCTCATGACTACACCTTCAATTCTATAAATCTAGAAATTTATTAACAACAAACACAATCAACACAACAAGATTCACCAACACATTAACTCACTCTGCTGGTTGAATCGATAGCCGCTTATTGTGAATCATCACGATGGGAAGGTTTATCTTACTCCTGCTGTTCTTCGTATCATTTCTAACAGTTCTATTCTTTTTAGGAAGATGTTAACGAGTGCCCTAAGACCTTTAAAAGGTAACTTTTTTTGAAAAGTTGTGTAATGAATGCATTGGAAATTGAAATATTTGACTTTTTTTTAGAATAATTTCTCCTTTTGGAATGCTTAAAGAGTGCCCCGGGGGCACTCGTTAACAAGACCCTTCTTTTTAATAACCCTAACCCTAATTTCTCCCCCTTTTCGTTAATTTTAATTTTAATTTATTCATTTATTGAACAACAGATCATGAAGGAAGATGATAACAACTGGCTGGAACCAGACCGTGTTAGTCGCCAGGAACTTGAGATTGTGATGGGGAATGAGCATATCTCCTTTACTACTTCCAAGATTGGTTCTCTTGTTGATGTTCAAAGCAGTGCTGATCCTGAAGGCCTTCGCATCTCTCGTTGATGCTCAAAGCATATCTCCTTTACTACTTCCATGATTGTTGTTTTTTTATTTTTCTGGGTAGATAATTTTTAAAGGAGGAAGAAGAACGTGAAAAAGGAAAAAGGAGGGTAGAAGATGAAGAAAAAGAGAAAAAAAAATTATGTGTTGAAGGTTCACCGTAAAATACGATATGTCTATATGATCTAGCCGTCCCCTTTTTGAAAAAAAGATCAAAGGGCTGAAATAAAAAAATTAATAAGATATACAGTGGACCACCTACAATGTTGGTCCACCTAATACATTTGGGGTTAAAGTTAACAGATCAAACCGACTAACGGAGCATATTTGAAGGACCGAAAAGCAAAATTTTAAAGTTAAGGGACCAAATCGAAAACACTAAATAAGTTGAGGGACCATTTATGTAATTAAGCCTTTAAAATAGAAGTCCAACTAAAACAAACCTTATAAATGGTAAGATTCTGAAGCTTGTGACAATTGTGCAGCACTTGTGCAAACCAGTTCCACATGACGTTACAGCATCCCCACGCAAAGGTAAGGTCCATATGGATTAGATTGTGAAACATGGGACTGTAGACACAATCATTAATGCTCTATATACATGAAGAAAACAAAAATTGTTATTAGAAATTAATGAAAAAAAGTAATGAAATTTTTTGATAAAGAAATAAAAACAAGTTATTAATACTAGAGAAGCATTTTATACCATTAGTGCAACAGGAAACGGGGTATAGTTTGAATAACCAATTCTTGCTCTGACCAACTTGGGTAAGGACTTAGCCTCCTCTTCCACTTGTGGAGGAGTGTCACGACCAATTCTTACGGATCTTGAATCTAAATATTCAAGATTGGGACATCCACATAAAAAGTTGAACATAATAGCTTGACTTTCAAAGGTGAAGTCATTCAAAATTAGCGATTTAAGTAATGGAAAATCAACACAGGAAGAGTAATCCAAAATAACATTGCCTAGCTTGAGGGTGACAAGAGTCTTGCAACTGTAGAAGCCACTAGGCAATCTGGTTGAAAAGACCATTCGGAGATCAAGTTCCGGAACACCTTTTAGCTCTACACTATTAAAAAAGAGATCGAAATCATCTGAGTAGGATCGGAAGGTAACACCAGAGCCACAAGAGAGATGTAAGGATTGGATGTGGACAGAGTCTGGTGAGGAGAGAAATGAGATGACAAAATCGGAAAACTTGCGGAAGTTTGGAAAGTATTTGTCATGGAAGTCGAAGGAACGGAGCGAATGCCAGAGTGGTTTCCATCTCTTTGACAGAAGGCTTGTAGCAGCAGCATCTCTTGTTGGAAGGAATAAGAGAATGTGACACCGAACATCGTCAGGAAAACACTCAATCGTCGAAACTACTTCTGAATTTGAATCACAGGAAGGCATCGTCTTCTTCTTAGCAGAGTACTTCTTCATCCAATTCTTTTCAGGGCCGTTCCTATGAATCTGTGGCTCGGCTCTGTAATTAAAACGAGGCCTGTAATAAAATAAAAACACATTTTATTTTTTAAAACGCAATTTAGGAGGCATAGAGGAAGATTGAAAATATATAGAACCTTAAATTCTTGACTGTTCTTGAGCAATTCGGCAATGTTGAAATTAAACCATATAGACATACAATGTTGAGGTTGAACCATAAAATAAAATTAAGATATAATATTATAATTAGTATGAAATATGGTTACTGTGATTCTGTGAAATTTAACTAATCTCTATCATTATAAAAATAAAAATAAAATAAAATAAAAAAAAACCAGCCAAGTGCATTGCATCAGCTTAATACAGAATCTACAAATTGCTACATAAACTGAATTGAAATGAGATGAATGGACTTACGGATAGCCAAGGTGTGGTATCCTGATGAAATGGTAAATCACATAACTGAATATTTATATTCACCAAACAAAATAATTGTTTATAAGAAGTAACCTCTAAAAACATATCTCCCATACCGTACGAATACAATTATAAATTAGGAAATCAATCAAATAGAACATTTCTTTCTCATTGAATGTCCTGATATATTCTTTTGAAGAAATCATGGTGATAATTGATAGTACCATATTACACTAATTGATTCAAATAACTTAGGTTGTAAAAAATTAACGAAAGAGAGGTACAACTGACCTAACGGTGTCGTTTCGAAAAGGAGAAAACGAATGTCGGAGATGGTGGTCGGAATCGGAGGAAACGGTTGAGAGATGGAGGTCGGATGTGGAGGGAACGATTGAGTGTTGTCGTTGAAGAGAATATGTCGCAAGCTGAAAAGAAGAAGAAAATGGAACGTAAGGTACGCGTATCAGAGAAGACTGAAGAGAATAAAGGTTTTTTTAAGTGGAGGGACTGTTGCTTTTAATAACACATGGAAAATACTTAATTGCCCCCAACCGTAGTTGACTACTTCTGTGTGATACATATTCAAGTCAGAAGCAACCTTCCAGCCACTATCTCTTTAAAAATCAAAATTATCAAAAAAACTCTACCAAATCATCCAAATTTTTTGCCACTAAATCACAAGTAAGTAATCACTTAGGCTATTGTCGTAATTTTAGTTGGTATATACGTTTAAATGTTTATAATTTTAGTTGTAGTTTAATTTTTAAATTTTGATTTTCTTTTTTTATAGAGTTATGTTGTAGATTTGAAATGCTATTAACAAATATTATGAATACTTGTTATAATGAAGTTGTATTGCTTATTTATTTTGTTTATTAGTTTTATAATTTTTTTAGGGTTTATTTTAGATTTTTAGAGTTTATGTATAATTTGCACTCCAAGTGTTTGATGAAATGTTTGAATGAGCTTTTCATTGATTGTTTTTAATTTCTTATTGTGTAGATTTGAAGCAATGGTCGATATGTTCGACGTTCAAGCACAATTCAACGGTGGAGAACCTCAGAGGTTGAAGGTTCGGTACCTTGGTGTCACGTTAAGAGGTCTCAAGGATCAACTGAATGAATTCAACCAAGGAGTCAACCCCAAAGACACAAGGAGGGTGGAATACGTTTGGTATAAACGTTCGACGAAGGGAGAATATCATTCAGTTTGGTGGATTAACGAACGACGACGACGTGACGAGCATGTTTTGGGAGCACAGCATGTTACCGTGGATCGATATGTGTGTAACGTTACTGAGATCAACCGAAGATATTCTCAACAGTTTGATTCCGCCAGAAGATCGTGATTAGGTAGGGAATGCACCTTCCAAGTACAACAGTTGCCTTACCTTTGAAATTGGATAATTCAATCTTGTTAAACGACAGCTCTCAAGCATTCACTCGAAAGTTCTATTGTTCCTTTCAAAACAACATGTATTGTGCAGAATCAACAATATAAGTTATGATATCAAATCAGGCAAAAGATCAATGGTGAAGAATCAAAGCTTCAGTCAAGACAAGTTGATGTACCGGTTAGTTCTCAACGTCTCTCAAATCCTCTATAAATAGGGATGAAGACTAGAACAGAATATATAGAACAAGAACATAAGACCAATACTCTCTGAGCCAAAACGCTGCAAAGTTTCACATCAACAACTTAGAGAATTCTTACAAAAGTTCATATCTTAGAATTCTTAAGTGTCTAGAAAAACAGAGTCTGTTCTGTTTGCATTGTTTTGTGAATACCTCTGATTGTATATCAAGTATTCAAAACCCTTTTCAATTCTTTGTAATTGTTTAGAGAAGTCTCTTTCTTTTGTGATTGAGCATAGAAGTCTCTTTCTTTTGTGATTGAGCATAGAAGTCTCTTTCAGTTGTAATTGAGCAAATGAAGTCTCTTGGAGTTGTCATTGAGCATTGAGAAGTCTCTTATTGTGTGTTTGAGCAACTTGTAATTTGGTATTACATTTTAGTGGAACTCTCCTTGGAAGTGCAGGGGGGACAAGACTACTTCCGGTTTATGGAAGGAACCTGTATAATTGTTTGTGTTCTCTCTTTCTCTGCTCTCTTACTATCTATCCGCTGCATTAAGACTCTGAACTCTATCAGACTCTGACCCTGGGAACAGTTTTCATAATGTAAGAAGGAGAAGTTTTTGAAAACACAATTCAACCCCCCTTCTTGTATTTTTTCTCACCTTCACTGGAAACTGCCAATTCGGGGCCCGAATGGTACTATCCGGGGCCCGAATTGACATTGGTTTTTTCAGCCTGGCACGCGTAAAAAATCGGCGCCTCAATGGAGGAATTCGGGGCCCGAATTGTCGCATCAACATATTTTGGAAACGTATTTTTGGGTCAGATTTGTTCCAATTTTATGGGAGATACTTTTACTATAAATATAGACATTGTATCAGTGTAGACCGGGAGATAGAGGGGTGAAACAAGGGTTTAGAAAGGCAACAACAAAACTAGAGTTTGTATAGAGTTTGTCTCTTGGCAACAAACACTAGGGTTTGAGGGTTGATTCACCTTAGGAAACACTATTAGGATTGAGTCTCTTGGTCACGGGAAGAGATTGGGGCTCTTGATAGAATTAGGTGGGAGACTTATTCTTGTAACCCATTGATATCTCTTTTGTAAAATTACTCATCATTATAGTGAAACGGATGGGTAAACATATTCTTTTGTGTTCTCTCTTTTTCTTTCTCTCGCTGTTTTCTACTTTTGGCTTGTGTTTATAATTGTTCCATACACTTTGTTTTGATTGCTTGATTATCACTTGCTCCACACATCAAGTTTGTTATTGATGTGATTTTTCATCGAATTCACAACAGAAACCGTCAATGTTATTTATTACAAAATCTGTCAGTGACCTATGGAAACTCCAAAAATGCATTTTAAACTCCAGAATTCTCATGCGATAAGACATAGAGTCAACTGCAAATTTTTGTTGTGCAAAATAATGAGTTTTATAACTCATTGCAATATCAATTGCTCTTCTTCAAATAATATAACATTCTCTCATTCCTCTAAGTGGCAACCCCAACCAAATTCGCTTCTACCATGTCAGTCAATGCTTATGAACTGAAAGTACTTGGTGTAATGCAAGTAAACTTTATCAACCTCTCAGACAATGGCTTTGATTTCATGGGAAAACTTATTGAGATAGGTTGGTACAATTGCTTCATCACTGAGGAGTTCCCCATTTAGAAGGAACTCATAAAGGAATTTTGGAGATTTGCCAAAGTTACTAAGATTGAAGTTTTAAGTCGTTTTTTGTGAAATTAATTAATTAAGATTACAAGATCAACTATTGTTGCCGTAACAAAATGCATGCATGAAGATATCATTCATAACAAAAATTATGAGAAAACCATGGGAATCAAAAAGATTAACAAGTAACTCTTTGAAGATATTGAAGTTTCCAAAATTTCGGCTCAACTGAAGAAACCCTATCGAGTGTTGTTCAAATTAGTTAAGGGATGCATTGTTCCAAAAAGTAGATCGTTTGATCATGTAAATTGGAAAAACAAGAATATCATGTCGATTATCTTCAAAAAGGACAATGCAAACCTACCGTTATTTGGTTAAGGTTCCTCCAAGATAGGGATATTCATACCTGATCCAACTCACCATCTATAGCCCCCTCGAACAATGAACTTGACCAGGGGCGTAGCCTCTCATCAAGGAGGGGTGGCCTTGGCTACCCCAAAAAAAAAAAGTATTCTTTAATTAATTGGTATGTATTTAAATTCTGCTACCCTAAATAATAAATATTGAGCTACCCCAAATAAGTTTAATTGTCAAAAATTAACATAAATAAGTTGAAAAATTATTACATGATTGATAGATTTATTTGTATTGGTTTGATACTTCCGGTCTCAATAACAACTATAGAGAAAACTATTTCAACAATAAAAATTATGAAGACAATTGTCATAGACAAGAGTTTCATGCAAACAACCTATTTATTTACATCGAAAAAGACATTATTAATATATTTAGTAAACAATCAATTATGGATAAAAACTGGTTTCTTAAATCACATTTTGTCAAAAGTTTCTAAATAGTGATTTTTGTGTTGAGTTCCTAAGATTTGTTTAATTCTTGTCCTTAATTTTTTTGTTAGAGATAAAATGCAAGACTAGAAACACTTTTTTTTATAAATTTTTAAAAAGTTGAGACAAAAATTGAATAAGTTTTTTTTGTAAGGACTAAACCTAAAAAATTAAAATTAATGAGACAAAACATATTTTATCTTTAAATTTATATATATTTGTTTTAATTTTTTCTTTATAGCTCCCTTAAAAAAAAAATTCTTTATAGTTGGCCCCTGTGTAAATTTTTTGCTAGCTTCGCCGCTGAACTTGACATTAGAAATATTGCACCACACGTAGCTAGGATTGCGTCCTAGAGTCGATACCAAAAAAAAAAATCTGTTACCAAAGTACTTGGCCTTGAAGAGCCGAGACACCAAGGCATCCGTGGTAGTTCAGAATTTCCACCTTTGTTTTTCTAAGATAGTTAGATTAAATGTCATAAGATCCTTAAAGCTCATTCCATCTCCATCATGAGATTTATGCACAACATATTTCTCTCATGACATCCAATGTATACCTTGGTTATTTGAACCACCGTTACCCCGCCAAAAGAATTAATCATTTTCTCAATGGTAATAATAATAGAGTTAGGCAGCAGAAAGTTACTCATCATATTAGATGGGATTTGAAGCATTGATTTGATCATCACCTCTCTTCCCGTTTTTGGCAGGCACTTGCTACTCCAATAGCTAATTCTTTGCCACACCTTGTCTTTAATGTAGTTAAAAGTAGTTGTTTTATTTCTTCCTATCATAGAAGGCAATCAAAGATATTTATGGGTCCCTAGGACAGCCTAAACACGGCCTCCAGAATGTTGGTGATGGAGTTATGGACGATTTGAGGGACATTTCTACTGCATCAAATATTCTAATCTGAAAGGCTTATAGCTTGACCTGATGTTGCTTCATAGGTGGATAAGATACTCTTCACTGTGATTCATTATATTTGGCCCTAATAAAAACAATCATCCGCAGATAAAATGTGAGAAATAACAGGTGCATTTTTACAGAAACTTGGGCCATGTATGTCACCACAATCCTCAGCTCGTCGAATAGAGAAGATATTCCTTCGACAAAAATGATGAAAAGGTACAGAGACAAGGGGTCTCTCCGGTGAAGGCCCCTGCCTGGAATGACTGGTCCAAAGCAACTCATTGCTTACAATTACCAAATAGTCAACTAACTCAACACACATCATTATCCATTTCACCATTGTTGATATAATCCTATTTTATCCATCACTTCTCTTGGATAATATCAATTCATTTGATCATATGATTTATCAATTTCAAGCTTAAGAGTCACACACCCAACATTGCCTTTTGTCTTAATGTTCATATAATGCACAATTTCGATTGCCACCAATGCATTATCTATAATTGATATGTCAGGTACATAAGTCGATTAGTTATTAGAAATAAATTTAGAAAGTACTTCCATCAGTCGATTAGCCAGCATTTTTTAACCAATTTATAAAGCACATTGTGCATAGCAATCGGTCTCCAATTTTACCAAGGATATTTAAATACATTTTATTAGGAGAAAAGGATATTTTAAATACATAATGTCGCACATTTATATTCTAGAAAGATAATCATGTATATTAAAATGGGTTGGGTAGCTCAACTTGGTAGAGTTAATATAAAACTAGACTCTAACTCGTGCGATGCACGGATTTATTAGAGTTTCATGTATAGGTATCAAATTGATTATATTATTAGAAACATTTAATGAAATACAATAGTGTTTTAAAAAACTAAATCGATTCATTAACTAACTATATGATGTATATATTCCATAAAAAAAAAATAAAGAATATGAAATCAGACATATATATTTCCTAACTTGAAATGAGACATATATATATTGCTTATAGAAATGATATAAGTGGCTATCTTAAAATTATGTAGACAATTTGTCAAAAAAATTTAGTCATGCATTAAGGTTTACAAAATGATAATGATAACACCTATATAATCCATATTGGAAGTTATTAACTTTACATTATGTCTCCGTTTGTAAAAAAATAAAAAATAAATAAATAAACTTTACATTAGGTCTCCAAAAAATCTAATCTATAATACCAATTTTCTGCAAGAATTGAAAGAATCATGTGTGGGTTGTGCTAATAGAAATTAATAGGTCGTTAGTGGATTTTGGATAATGTGATAGTGAAAAACGAAAAAGGGATTTAATGGTTTGTTAAAAAGGGCATTTGATATTGGATATCAATTAATGGAAACAAAATTAATCAAGAAAATTGTTAGTGTCTTAGTGGTCAAAATGTTGAGAGGAAGCAATTAGGTCTCATGTTCGAATCCTTGCAAAGGCTTTTTCATAAAGAATTTTTTAGCTAATCAAAAAAGGCGGGATTAGGGTTAATCAAGGTTACTTGAAGACTATGTTAAAAATAATAGTGATAAAGTTATATCATTACATTTGTGATTGAGACCACAACAGACCTAAAGGGAGGAAGCTAAACAACAAAAAATCTGCAAAAAATCCAAGCCTAACTATCATCAGAATATTGAATTAACCAGGAGAGAAAAAGATAAGAAAGGGAGATTCTTTTGGAGAGATTAGTAGTTTGTGAAGCAGGGACGATGAACATGAAGATTGATCATGAGTTTGAAAAAGATTAGAGTTTGATTAGAGCTGTATTAATTGTTGGAAAGAGGAAAATTCAAATTCAAAATGGACAGCTAGAAAGTCACCAAGTATTGAGAGAGAAATGATTTTTAATACCGCATTAAATGTACATGTGAGACTTCTTAAGGAAGGTAGGTTAAGATGTTTAGGAGGGAAATTTAGCTTATGATTAGGGTTAAGCAAAAGCTTAACCTTATAAGCTTTTATAATAAGAAGATAAAGATGAGTTGGAGGGTTTAAACCCAAGTAAATGAAAAAAATATTAATTTAACAAACTTCATAATATTAACATTTGTCGTTAAAAAGAATTATAAAGTACAATATTCTTTCAGAAATATTCTTATATATACTACTAAATAAAGTTCTCGGAAGATAAGGACACTTCCTTCGTCTTTTTCTTTCTGTTCATTGTTATGGGTTCATGCCCATGTGTTTGCCCCCCTTTTTGGGGTTTTTTTTTTGTTTACTTATTGGGGTTCACTATTGTGGTTTTACATGCTCTTGTTCATATTTTCCCATTCTAAAGATGTTTTGTTTCACTTTTAGATGAGTCAAAATTAATTTTAAAAATATCTGATTAATTCTAGCATATTTGGTTGCTCTTTGTTAGAAATGATTTTGTTTAAAAAATTGATACTAGTTGAAACTAAAAAAAATTGAGTTTTTTTATTTTAAAATTGATTTTAACACTCAAATGTATTCTTCAACTCGATTTAAAATAAATATATACATATAACATTAATTATTTTACTTTTCAAATCACATTTAACCATAATCAATTTTTATCTATAGTGCATCAAACATACAATGCTTCAATATTGAAGGCTATTTTGTGTGTGTAACTCTATATATACACACCGTGACAAACCATTGTCAACTACTCATGTAATCATAAATAACCATATGTAGTATTAAGTGACAAGTTGGAAAATAGCAAACATAAGCTCTATATTTCGTTTACAATAATCATCAATAAAATAAATTTGATGTGACATTCGATACTCCCTCTTATTCTAAGATTAATTTGTTTTTTATTCTTTGACATAAAAATAAAATATAAAAAAACAGTACTATTTTTTAAATGCATCAATCATGAAAATTTCTTTTATACTCTATACCGCTCTACGGTATATTGTATAGACAAAAGTACAATAAATTTGTGACTAAATGTAGAAAATGGAAGGATTTTTGACTTTAAGGAATCCAAATCTAAATTCAGTTACAAAAGAAGAGTTTGGATTCTAAACATAAGTTTCGAGTATTAGGCTTTTTATGTACTTTGTTTGCTTAATTAGAATTGGCTTTTTGGCATGTCGAACAGTCAGAGTTTTTGCCTTTTATGGCATATGTTCTTGCGTATTGCATACCTCCCTCCCTCACTTCTCAATACCCCTGAGGGGCACACAAAGAGCATCAACTTTGCAGAGCTTTTTCCATCACTTTTTCTGCACCATTTATTTGCATCTTTGTGCTTGTTTAAGATATTTTATGTTACATTTACGTTTACCAGTGAAAAAATTCCACTATATAAAGAGAAATTTTTTTAAGCGATATTATGAGAACTTTTATTGACACAATAGCAAACTTTAATATATATTTTTTTTTTTTTAAGGAAGCAAGCTTTAATATATGACACCCTATGTTATACAATTTTAATATTTTTGTCTTAAAATGTATCTTGTACGATGTGAAAATACGATGTCTGATTTAGATGTCAAAATAACATTGTTCTTCCCTTCAAAAATAAAAATAACATTGTTCTTATATAATTGGTTTGTTTAAGGCAGCTCTTATATAATTTTGTTATTAAATCAAAATACAACCACCACTTCCATTTTTTTTGTTACAAAAGAGGGACCATCACTTCCACTTTAATATAGTCAAATGATATAAATAGCAAAGTTCCATCCTATTTTTAAGTTGTTGAGACATTTAAACACGAGCATATAGTTTTCACAAAATCATTGCGATTATAATTTTTAAGTTGTTTGATGTTTTGTTTAGGAGAAAGTACTGTTTAATGTTCAAATAATAAGTTTTATGGAAAAATGTGTAATAAATATATTAAAAATTATAACAATAACTTTAAACAATATCTATAGTAATTTGGAGTTCAATCAAGAGGTTGGTATTTTTGATCAAGAATTGTTTCTAATTCAGATTCTTTTGAATGATTCATCTTTTGCATTAAATAATATATTTGTTTTAATAAAAAGTTAATTAAGTTTTTAGTCTCTATAAATAGTCACAATTTCGTTTTTAGTCTATATAAAATTTTCCATCAGCATTTTTAGTTCTTATAAATTTTTCCATCAGCACTTTTAATCCCTGTCAAAAATTTCCATCAACAGTTTTGGTCCTTAAAATGCTTAAAGAAAATGTCAGATGGACTAAAAAGTGTGATTTTATTTTGTAGGAACTAAAAACAAAACTGTGAATATTTATGGGACTGAAAACTTAATTAACCCTTTAATGAAATATAGTAGTTTAATATGACTTCATCCTTACAAAGTGTCTCTTATTTAAATCTAGTCTTTTTTGTATTTTTACATGGAAGTCATTCTTTTCCTCTTAAGTTTGATCTCTTCCTTATCCTCTATTTTTTTTTTAATTTGGTTTATACTACTTTTTTTTTATTAAAAAGAGTAAAATGCATGCTAACTCAGGTAGGACTTAAATATTTTTTTTGTAAATCAAGTGATTAAATTCAAGTTCCCAATTATCTATTATTAAAGATTTTCATCGTTTTTCTGACTAGATTTTACTTACCTTCAAGCAAAACTTTGAATTATCTAGGGTCATTTTCCTACAAATCAGAGGGTTGAGACAAAAAAAAAAATAGTTTGTCCAGTGAGAAAAAAATAAGTGGTAGAAACTAATTCTTCAAACATCGAATAAGTGTATATACAAACATGGAAAAAATATGAAATGTTCTTAAATGATAGACATTTTACCAGAACAAAAATATATTTAACCCAAAAAAATGAATAATTCAAAGTAATACATTAAAATAATTTGAACTATAGGAATACAATAATATTAAAACTATTCAAAAAGAGATTTGATATCCGTTGTGTTCCTATCTGATTGCTCACTTGCCATCATGTAGAAGTTTATTATTCATCATTAGATGAATAATTTTCCTCATATTTAATTTAATTTAATTTAATTTAATAAATTTATTAATTTAATGGTGAAAATGACATAGTGCATGCTATAAGACTTACATCTTCTTTTATACATCATAGACTTGTTCTATAAAATCTTGTGAGAACATCATGCATCAGTTCCTGCATTGATATTAGTAAGGTTTTGTCTAATATACACAAGTAAAATTGTCTTGCATTATTCACAAGTGATTTTTCACCACTGAATCAATAAGTCATATCATATCTTATATAATTTAATGGTAAAATGTATTGATACTAATTGTAAAAATTAGTTTGCGCATGATACAAGATTTATGTCGTTTATACACCATGTAATATTATATATTATATTGTAAGTAGCAATTGTGCACAACATAATATTCTCTGAAGTGTGAATCATGAACTAAAAAGTAGATGGTAACGGGATACATACATACACGAGTGCAAGTGCACACACTAAAAGGACTGTTCACTCATATATTTCAACCATGATTGGACTTATCTTATGAACACAACATGAACATGAGAACAATTTTACCATGATGACTTCAAAGAATAAAAAACAGAAAACAAAAACATTAGTGGGCGTGACTTTTTTAGAAGTGGGTTTTTTATTCTTTCCTTTTTTTTTTACAGTGCCTAAAAAGGAAACAAAAATAATCATTCATTAGTCCATGAACCTCTAAAATAAAACTCAACCCATCAAAGGGTGCAGTGGCTTTTACAAAAGCTGCAATAAAAAAACAAATGAGGCAATGCGTAGGACTGTGTAGTACCATGATTTATGTGTATGCCAAGACAAAACAGGCTCTACAATCCATATAAAAATTAAAACATTTCAACGAGTTTTGTTGATCCGAGTAAAACTGAACTTAAAATATCTTAAACTTTGTCTCAAATTCGACCTTTATAGATGAAAAAAACATAATTTGTACAAGAGATTCTACTAATTGATGGTTTGGAGTTCAGACGGTTCCACTATAGAGATTAATCATCGGCAAAATCGATAAATACTTCGTATCAAAAACCAAAAATAAAAAGTTGATGGGGAAAGGAGTGTGATGGCACAGTACAAATTGTTCGTATACTGTCACAACCATGTGATAGCAGGTGAACCCCCCTTTCAAACAACCCCACATGTGGACCTTACCACTCACCACCAATATCCGACAAATCTATTTCCTACCATTTTAATAACATATGTTTTCATTTCCCCTAAAAAAGAACATGTTTTCATTTATATATAACCGTATCATTTTATTTTGAAGGGTAACATTATCAAAAAAAACACACTAAGAATATTGCATAGTCATATAATCTATCAATTGATTCTATTCCAAGATAACTCTTCCCCTTTTGACACAAGACAAAATTTAACACATCTAATTTTGTATCATTTTTCGTCCTACCCGCGCAATTTCACACAAAATCTTTACTAATTAAACACACAGATAAAAGCAAAAGAAAATAAGTACATAATGATGGTTTATATTACATTGAAGTAAAACAACAATACTTTGTTGTCTCAGATTGGTGAAACACATAGCTATGATGAATAACATAAAATCGGAAAGGAGGAAAAGAAAAACTAGTCTTTAGTCTTATATAATATAAACTAATATGCCTATCCATGTATGCAATATGTATTGCTTGGTCGGTGTTAGTAGTATGTATTTGATTGATGATTGATGATGATGGTGACCTTAGTTTTCATGCTTCTCTAGGATGATCTAGGTGTATTTAGCTATACATCTAGAAGATATTTTTTCTTCTTCTATATGCTTCTATAAATCTGCAATTCTGCATACAAAACAAACATGCAACCAAAAAATCAATCATTAAATTAAAGATGTACATTTATTTTCCCCTGTAAAGGATAAATGGGTGGAAAAAGGATATAAAACAAAAACATTACCCTAATTAATATGATCCCCCTCCCCTTGCTTGCCTCTTATATTCTTATTACCTACAATTCAAAATCTTAAATGTGCATAATGAAGCCTAAGAAATATATACATAAATATGTAACTTATCAAAATAATACATCCAAGTACTGCAGAGGATTAGTAGTACCTTGAATTGTAAAGAAATCAAACGGAAGCCATGTTGTCACCCAAAGCAGATGTTGTCGATTCAAACTTCTGAGACAAGCTAGATGAAAATGCAGTACTCTCATTAGCCTCTTCCGGTGGAGAGAAATCAGACGGATAATCTCCAGCTGCTTTTGTTGGTGAAGCAAAGAGACTGTCAGGAAGGGTGTGCTCCACATTTCTGTAGAGTCAACAAAGAATGATACAAACATCAAAACACCGATATAAATATAAATACGATCTGAAACAAAGTCAAGTCAAATTCAAACCTCGTGCCGTGATCTATGCCTTCAGACTTTGCAACATCCTTTGAATTCCCACTCTCAGCAGCAGCAGTAGCAGCATCAATGCAGGATGGATCAGCTTCTTTGTGTAGCTGCTGCTGCTCAGATGCAGCACCTAAAGAACCAGCAGAAGTGAGGCTGCCACTGTAGCCTGCAATGGAAAGTATGTTAACAATGTAAGCTGTTACAACCGTGTTGGTTAGAACTACACCGTAGTGTACAGTTGATTGACTAACCTGTAAAATCTCCTTGAATGTTATCAGGAGAAAGACCTACATGGTTAACATGGCTATGAAGTTGATGGGGAAAAGCCAAAGGAGCGCCAACAGAGAGACTGCGCTGGTGGTGGTGAATCGGAATATTCTTGAAATCTGGAAGCTGCAGACTCTTCAGCCTCCTTTCTTGGAGTTCAAGGACTTGCTGAAAGTCAGCAGCCTGCTCCTCTATTTTCCTTCTCAATAAGATATCATGCGGATTGTATAGCATTCTTGTTCCTGCATAAAATAGGTTTGGTGAGAACAAAACTGAAGTAGCACGAGATGGTTGCTTTAGAGGAAAAAGGAAAATTTATATCAACTCTTTAAGAGAGCATCATCGTGAGTAATCGAGTAGAATAAAGAAGCCAAGGTGAGAAATTTGATTACCAGGATGGAAATCAAAAGGTTCTTTAGAGTCAAATGCAGAGGGACTTAAACATGGCGAAAAATCTCCCCTCTCAAATTGCTGCTGCTGATGTTGGTGTCTCCTGTATACATGATTAGTCAGAATAATATTAATTCAGGAATAAAAAATATATATAAATCAAACACAAACAAGATGTCAACTTACTTGTCAGGAACTTTTCCCTTCTCCTTGTAGGGTTTCACAAGCACACGTGAGTCACATATGAAATGGGGATTTCCTTTCGATAATATGACTCTCACTGTCTCCGGAAAGACAAAGGTGACAAACCCAAACATGCGCTTTTGCTGGTAAGGAATTCTCACATCTTGGACAGGTCCAAATTTGCTTCAAAATAACAAAAGCAGTTAGTCAATGAATGAAATCCTTCCGTTTGGATTTGTGTGAAGATGCAATAAGAACTTTTACAGACAGACACTGGCGTTAGAAGTAAATATCAAGTTCTAGCATGATATAAGATCAACCAGATGTCATGATTGCAATAACTACCTAAAAGTAAAAACCTACCTAATGATAAGTACAAAAAATCATTCACTTACGTATCAGAAGGTTCACATCCACAAGAACGCTTAATGGTTATTAATAGAATGATATATTGTCTTTAAAATGTTACCTTCTGAGGGCCACAATCCCTATGGTTCACAAATAAACACACATCCATCCTATTATTCATAAAATCATAATAGAGCAATACTATGACTGCCGTAGGATAACGACAACAAACATTCATATCAATGTCATGTTTTTTTTTTTTTTAAAGTTCATGTACTACTTCCGTACAATTTCCTACCATGGAATACTTCACGTAGAATTTCTTAACATGGACTACAACAACCAATGTTCTTTCAGTTAGAAATAGATTTTCCGTGTATTTGGATTCTCCCCTTGACAAATCAATATTCATGTGTAACAGAAAAGACTTCTAAACTATGTTAACGGGATGTGCACGTGCAGAATCGTGGATATTTAAGTAGACGCATCCAAATAAGGTTAACATTAACAATCAACAATACATAACAAATCAGCATCGATAACGACAAATGATGACTTTAACAATTAACAACACATAACAAATCAGCATCGATAACGACAAATGATGACTCTAAACTGTGAACTTCATTATCTTCAAAGATTCTCAACAGTATAAATTAAGTTCAGTTGATCTTTAAGTGAAAACACTCGTTAAAGTGATACCTGAAAATGTACAGGATAAACCTGTCTCCTCATGGGAGACATATATCATGCTCTGCAAAGTTTATTGCCTAATACAAAAAGAACGTTACACATAAAACACGGCTTCGAAGCGAAACTCGTAATTTCATGCAGTAACGTCACAGACCAGTGATTTCTGAGCTTAAATTGCATAATGATGAAGGGCCAGTTGAAAACCCTAAATTATCGAGCAAACTCAAATCAATCAAGGATGGCAAAAGACACATTACTTAGTTAGGAGTCAGGATCAACATCAGAGGCAATCAAAAATCCATCTTCCCTAGGGCTTCCAAGAAGCATCAGACCAGGGAGCACAGGCATAAACCACTTTCATGGTGTGCACAGTGAAAATCGTGGAAAATTACCGCAAATTATCTCTTTAAAGCGTGGAACCTGGAATAATTAATGGCAATACTTGAGAACTTATTTAAATAAATTCTCCATTTCATGTATGCGCGAATAACCTATCTATGATAATGTGATATAACATCACACTTTTCACCTGCACAACATTAGCAAGTCGTTTACAGCATGTTTTACCTGAAGTACTCTGAAACATCTTCATCTTTGAATGTGCTTTCAGCAGGAAAGGTCAAGTAAATCTGCCGTGAAGCCGAGTTAGGCTTGTCCCCAGAAACCATAGCAAGAAACTCATTCCTTTCGGGCCTGCCCCGACCAGTAATGTTGAAATATTCTTCACCCATAGCAAATGCTGCCGCAGCCACGGCTCTGAAATGTAACATAGCCATACATAATATTAAAACAAATATCACTTCACATTCAACACTAAAAATGTAAAAGAAAACAAACAACAAACTAAAGATGTTGTTCCCATCTATAAGAAATATACCTTTGATTATCACTGTGCTGCTGCATCAGAAGATCAATGTACTTGTCGTACGAAACTGGTGATGTTCCACCAGCAGCAAGTTGTGATGCAGCCACCATTCTTTGATGCTGCTGAGCAGCCTTGAACCTCATGAACTCTTCATGTTGTTCCAATCCCTCAAACTTGGGTGAACCAACAACAGCACCAGAATTCACGTCAATCGAATCACCATGAACAAACTTACAATTGGAACCATTTTTACAAAACCCTCTAGCAAAGTAAAGACATGGCTTAAAACCAAATCCCAATCCACTTTCTTCAACACCAAAACTAGCATCATTTGCAGAAAAACTCCTCTTATGAATATTATGAGCATCACCATTGTTACCAGAGATCCAATTCTGACCACCAACGCCCATTTCAAGACGTGGATCAACCAAATCATCGCCGTTAGACGACTCATTGAGGAAAGGAAAACACTCATTCAGCTGTTGTTCATCAACAAAATCATAATCACCATTATTAACCCTGGGTGAAAAAGCACAGGAACCACCAGCACCACTGCCGCCACCACCACCAACAGCACCTTGGATATTCTCATAAGACATTAAAGGATTAAACTTTGGACTAATAGGGTTCTTTGTGAAAGAGGGTTGTGACCAAACATTACCAGAAGGTGATGAAGGGTTCCTATTGAAGTCAAACCCATTACTAAGTCCAGTTCCTCTAGGAGAAGATTTTGAAAAAGGGTTATTGGAAGATGAAGTGATTCTTCCAATAGGGTTAAGAGGTGAAGGTGAAGAAGGGGTAGATAGGTTCATACCCAAATGGGTTTTTACCCTAATAGCAAGGTTATGAAGAACCTGGTCAGGACAACATGCTAAACGAACAAGTTCATATTCTTCAAGGTTCATGAGAAGAAAACCCATGATTTTTGAAGCATTTTCAGGGTCAAAGTTTTTGACTTTAGCAAGAACCACATTGGTTGCTTCATAAGAACCCATTAGTGAAAAATCAAAATCTTAGAGAAAAATGATAAAAATCAAATTTTGAAGTGACAAATGCTAGAAAGAGAGTAAAGGGTATCAGGAAATGGTGTTGATATCTGTTACAACATACCTTACCAGTAGCCGTAGGTTTTGGTGGCTATACATATGCTCAACAAAACAACACAACACACTCACACTCTCTCACTCTCTCTCTTATGTTTCTCTCTCTGTAATCTCTCTCCTATCTTTGAAGCGTCAGAGAGATAGATTTCTCAGATCCACACTACCAAGAATTGGATAATCGTCAACACAACAACAACATAAGTAAACTACAGAAACACACACACAACCTTCTATGTGGTTTTTCTGATTTCTTATACTAATATATATACTATGAATAATTACTCATGGTAATTGTTAAATTATTATTATTATTAGGATTATTATTGTTATTGTTACTTTATTATTTTAATGGAAAAAAAGTTGATGAAAAAAATATTTAAGGAATGTTTTCAAAAGTTGAAATGTTTTTAAAGCTATTAAAGTTGAAACTTTTTTGTGCATATTCGTATTAATTGAAATAATAATATAGTATTAAGTGATGTTTGCACATGAATATTTTTCACCTTTATGCAACAAAAAGTACTGTTTGCTATATGACAAGGGTGTGATTGGTTATATGATCCAGCAGTGATATTAGATAAAAACAAAACTTTACCGACTCAAAATCCTTAAAATCATACAATCACATTATGCACCTGAAGTATTCATCATCATAACTCTAATTTTTGTATGTTTTTCTTTTCCTTTTCTTTTGGTAGAAGAGAGTTATGGTTCACGTTTTAGGTACTTATGTTTTTTAGTATATATCTATTTAATTTATGGTATAATTTGATTTGATACAATTGTTTAAAAATCAGTTTAATTTACATTTACAATTGATGTAAAACAGTTTTGCATCAAAAATATCTGAATGATATGATATGAGATATCTTTCAAATTAACTAAGAGATTTTGAGTTTGAATCTAGTTAGTGTTTAATCTCTCTGCTAAGAGTTTTGTTATCTATTATAGTTCTACTCAGCTCAAGAGATTAATATTTATAACACAACAACAAGGATAAAAATCAATTATTTTTAATCAATTATGTACACTTATGTTGTATCTGTATCAATTTCTCAAAAATTTCACAATTTGTGTATACTCTATTCGTCCGAAATTATAAGTCATTGTAGAAAATTTGAAATTTTACAAAACAGTTAAACATTATTGTCTCTTTTATTAACTTACTCTTTAATATTTATTACTCTCTTCTTTTCCATTAATTTATATTTTATAAGGTAACTCATAATTTATTTTGTCCAAACAAAATTAACTAATATTTCTTAATTTTTGTGAATTTGTTACGTGGAATCATAATTTAGAATGAATGGGGTAGTAGTTAATATCTTTCATGTATGAATAATGTTAACGACACAATCTTTCTAACACATATTTTTTTATTAGTTAAAAATTACATTGATTCTACTAAATTATGTGTGTCGTATAAATTTGATGGGAGTAATGGAAATTTTAACCGATCAAGAAAGAGTTTTGGAAATTGAATGTTAAATTATTTTAGTAATGCATCTTTTAGTACATACTCCATTCGATCTGTTATAAAAAAAAATCAACTTTTTAAATCTATTTGAATAATCGATGCATTTGATTTTATGCATATCCTTTTATAATAGAGATTTGGGGAGTTTATCATTTTCCTTAAATACAATCATTTATCAACAAAAAAAAATTGTGGTGTTCGAGGTTCGAATTCAAAGCTTGCATATATCATGCATCGTCCTTACCAACCGAGTTAAACTCTCACGAGGACTTTTCATCAATGTTTTTATTTAGGAGCGAGAGTAATTCATAATTTATTTTGGCCAAACAAAATTAACTACATTTACACTTTACTTGCTTAAATCCAACAGCAAAACCACGACTTGCTCTTTTAATTTACGAGAGATATTAGTTACTAGTAGTTGACGACTGTAGCCTTGCATGCATTAATGTAATTTATCACTCATTAATGCTGAAGATGATCATGTCGAGGGTACATAACATGTAAGTACTAATCACAATGGAAATCATACTGCTCACCTCAAACATACCCACATTTTTAATATTTATATCAATATATAAAGGGTATACGTCTTTCTTTTATAGATTTTTATTGGTGAATTTTACCTTCCATTTACTATTAAAAAAACCCGTTGATTCAAAAAAATGTAATCGATACTCTTAAAAAAAATGGAAAAACAAAACATAAGAAGATAATCTATACTAATATATGGGGCATGGTTACGAGTTTACGGTGTTCCCCTGCATGCTTGGAACGACGCTTTCTTTAAGTTGTGTGTGATGGATGTTGGTAGATTTGTCCGAACTGATGACATTACGGTGGATAAAACACGATTGGATTTTGCCTGTATTCTTATTTCTACGCCACAAATAGAAATTTTAAATATGTCTTCTGATTTTATAACAGATGGCAGTCTTTATAGTATTAAAATGGTAGAGGAATGGGGATGCAATTTGGGGGAAGATGCTTTTTTGACCGAGACGGACACCGAATCTAGAACGGAACCATTACCGCATTGCAATAATGGGAACGGTATGGAGGAGGTTCAAGGGGAGTGGGAGTTGGACGATCTGGTGAACAATTTGCATAAAGAGTGGAGTTTACATGAGGGGAAGAGGGACGGGAAAGAAAATGAGTTGGAAGAGAAAGAGGCTATTTCTGTTAGTAAGGTGGAGGAACCGAAATCTGTTAAGCAGCAAGAATATGGAGGCTTTACGTTGTTGGAACCTGTTGTTACTAATGACAAATCTGAAGTGCACAATATGAAAAAAAAGGAGCAGCAGCAATATATAGCAGATCGGCAACAACACTCAGGGCCTTGGAGCCTTGAATGGTTACCTTCTTTTAATGATTAAGGTAACACTTCTAAATCTTTTAACGACGGTACTTGTAAGGTCTTGCAAGATGAACAACCTAGTACATTAGAACCGAAGCAAAATTTTAATCATAAGAGATGTGTTAGCAATTTCAAGCACTCAACTGGTTTTTTGAAAAGAGTTGCACGTATGTCGTCTGATGATGATAGAAAGGAAATTTTAAAAATTGTAAAGAAGCAAGAACGGAAACGAAAGGCCCGCAAATTACACAATAATTCTACGACTGTTGTTTCTTCTACCTCAGAATCATCCAAGAACTCAAATTCTACGGTTAACAAGGATTGGGAGAATTGGGTTGTGATGAATGGGAAACAGGAGGTGATTATGACGAATGTCAAGGAGATAGGTAAGGTTTTTGGGGTCAGTTTCAATGGTGATCCTAATAACAGTTTTAATCTACTAACAAAGGCGGGACGGAGAGGTTGGAGGGCAGCGGGTGGGGTTGATGTGGAGGGAGGAGATGTAGAAGGAGTTAGGGGCGTTGGAGAAGGTTGTTGAGCATAGTGGTGGTAGCGGGGTTGGGGGTGGAGGGATGTTGTAATGAAGATAGTTTCTTATAATGTGAGGGGGTTAGGAGGAGGTGAGAAGAGGGTGGAGGTTCAACGTTTGGTGCAAGAAAAATGTCCATTTGTGCTTTGCATTCAAGAATCAAAGTTAAGTTATGTTGATGATTTTATGGTGCAGTCAATTTGGGGTGATGCCCCTTATGGTTTTTCCTATCAACCGTCAGTGGGGGCATCAGGTGGCTTGATAACGGTGTGGAATAGTTCTCGCATTGATGTGTGGTCCACTTCGAGTTTTGCTCATACTCTAGTAATTTATGGTCGGGTCATTCTTACTGGTGAAGATATTATTATTATTAATGTCTATGCACCATGTGACTATGCGGGGAAACCTGAATTATGGACACGGTTGACGTCTTTTGTTGTGAGTAAAACTGATTCATGTGTATGCTTATGTGGCGATTTTAATTCTACTCGTAGTATGGAGGAACGAAGAGGAAGGGGTACGGTATTCAGACAAGTGGAAGCAGATGAATTTAATAAATTTATAGATGACACTTTATTTGGTTGATTTGCCTATTTGTGGTCGACTATACACTTGGTATCGCGGTGATGGTATTACGATGAGTAGATTGGATCGTTTTTTGCTGTCTGAAAAATGGTGTGAGGTGTGGCCTAATTGTATACAGGTCACATATCAACGGGGACTCTCGGATCACGTTCCTTTGATGTTACATGTTGAGGAAACCAATTGGGGACCCCGTCCACTGCACATGCTCAAATGTTGGGCAGATTATCCGGGCTATGCTGATTTTGCACGTGCCAAATGGAGCTCTTTCAATGTTGAGAGGTGGGGTGGTCATGTGTTGCAACAGAAGTTTAAATTGATGAAATCTTGCTTAAAAGAATGGCACCAACAACACTCAGAATTTGGAGGGTAAGATTAGTGAAGTTAAAAATCGAATATCTTACTTTGACTCTAAAGGTGAGGTATCTGAGCTTATTGAAGAGGAGGTATTGGAGCTTCAGGAATTGTCTGTTACCTTGCACTCAATGTCACGGACACAAAACAATATTTCTTGCCAGCAGTCACGGCTTAAATGGTTGAAAGAGGGCGATGAGAATTCAAAAAAAATTCACAGGATTGTGTCAAGTAGTCAGCGCTGCAATGCTATTAATTTGGTGAAGGTCGATGGTGTCAATGTGGAAGGGGTTCAAGGTGTCAGGGCTGCGGTCTTTACTCACATCTCCAATCATTTCAAACGGCAAGCGGCTGATCGGCCAGGTGTGGCTGCCTTGCCATTTTGTAAACTATCATATGCTGAAGCAGGCAATCTAACAAAACCTTTTACGGTAGAGGAGGTGAGGCAAGCAGTTTGGGATTGTGACAGTTTTAAGAGCCCCGGACCGGATGGTATTAACTTCGGATTTATTAAACAATTTTGGGAAATTTTAAAAGGTGATTTTATGAAGTTTATTGTGGATTTTCATCGCAACGGGAAATTGACGAAAGGAGTGAACTCTACTTTTATAGTGTTGATTCCGAAGGTGACAAGTCCTCAACAACTAAATGATTTCAGGCCTATTTCTTTGGTTGGGAGCTTGTATAAGGTGCTTGCAAAGGTGTTGGCTAATAGACTTTGTGGTGTTCTTGGTAGTGTTATATCTGATTCACAATCTGCTTTTGTCAAAGGGAAACAAAATTTAGCTGGAATTCTTATTGCAAATGAAGTGGTGGATGAAGCTAAACGAATGAACAAGGAACTTCTAATGTTTAAGGTTGATTTTGAAAAGGCATACGACTCCGTGGATTTAAGGTATCTCGATTCATCAATATATTGATGAATGCTTTGGTGGAGGCGCAACTTTTTCAGGGCTATGGTGTAGGCCGTAATGACGAAGTGCGGCTCACCCACCTTCGACTTGTGGATGACACGCCCATTATAGGCCAAAAGAGTTGGAGGAATGTGCGATCTATGCGCGTGGTGCTTCTGTTGTTTGAGGAAATTTCGGGGCTGAAGGTGAATTTCAATAAAAGCATGCTTACGGGTGTCAATGTCAATGAATCGTGGTTGGTGGAGGCGTAGGCGGTTATGAATTGTCGAAGGGGGTCTATTCCTTTTGTATACTTGGGACTTCCTATTGGTGGGCATTCAAGAAAGTTGAGTTTTTGGAAACTCGTTGTTGACCGTTTAGTTGCTCGCTTGTCGATGTGGAATAACAAGTTTTTATAATTAGGTGGCCGTCTGATACTGTTGAAATATGTCCTGTCTTCGCTCCCGGTTTACTTTCTTTCTTTTTTCAAGGCTCCCGCAGGTATAATTTCCTCTATTGAATCTATTTTATAAAAAAAATTGGGGTGGGAGTGAGGATTCTAGGAAAGTGGCTTGGATTAAATGGGACTCCATATGTGTTCCAAAGGAGGATGGAGGGTTGGGAGTTAGGAGATTGAGAGAGTTTAATATTTCTTTGATGGAAAAATGATGTTGGAGGATGCTGGTTGATAAGGAGGGGTTGTGGTATCGTGTTCTAAAAGCACGCTACGGTGAGGAAGGGGGCGGTTGAAGGAGGGGGGTAGTCATGGTTCAGGTTGGTGGAGGATGTTGTGTAATGTTCATGGGGGAGTTGGTGAGGGAGTGGGAAATTCGTTTGAAGGAAACATCCGTCGGTTAGTGGGAGATGGTAGGAGTACTTATTTCTGGTTAGATCGTTGGGTTGGGGAAGTGCCTTTGCGATACAAGTTTCCTCGACTTTTTGCTTTAGCTTTGAATAAGGAGAGCACAGTGGAGGAGATGAAAATAGTAGGGTGGGGGGAAGGGGGTGAGGAGAACCTGTGGAGGCGTCATTTGTTGGCTTGGGAGGAGGATTGTGTGAGGGAGTGTTCATTATTATTACATAACACTGTTTTGCAGGCAAATGTAACTGACAAATGGAGGTGGCTTCTAGACCCTATTCATGGATACTCGGTGCGGGATGCCTATGGATATATCACCAACTCGGGAGATCAGAGGGATAGTAATCATGTTGATGATGTCTGGCATAAGTATATACCGGTGAAGGTGTCTTTGTTTGTTTGGCGTTTACTTCAAAATAGACTTCCGACTCGAGACAACTTGGTAAGACGTAATATCTTTCAGCATATGGATTCATTGTGTATTGTTGGTTGTGATGTTGTCGAATCGGCCACACACCTTTTCTTGGATTGCGGTACTTCAAATCATTTATGGACACAGGTTCGGAATTGGTTAGGCATATCTACGGTGTTCCCTAATGAGATACGTGATCACTTGCATCAGTTTTCTTACATGGCTGGCCTACCGCGGTGTACTCACTCATTTTTTGAAAGGTATCTGGTTTGCTTGTGTTTGGATTATATGGAAGGATCGGAATGACCGTATCTTTAATAATGCGGATTCAAATCCTTATGCTCTTTTTGAGAAAGTTAAATTACACTCTTTTCTGTGGATGAAGGCAAAGCATCCTTCTTTTTGTTATTGTTATTATGACTGGTGGACACGTCCGTTACTATATATGGGTGTTCACCAATAACTCTTTTGACTTTGTAACCTTGGACCGGTGTTTTACTTAATGCACGCCTTGTGCAGGATAAACCATCGTTGTTATTAATATACATCATTTTTGTTTGTGCAAAAAAAAAAAACTATACTAATATAACAATATATAAAAGGAATACAGTCTTTTTAGTTGGGTTTTTCACTATTTCAAATGTATTATTCATTTAAACTATTATATTATTATTTTATCCTTTTTATAATATATTAATAAAAATATTGAATTCCATTATAATAGGAACTAGTCCACTACACTAGGAACAAATTGAAATTAAGAAGAAAAAAAAAGTCTTTATTCTTATTAACGAAAAATACTTGATCATAATATATCAAAATTTTATATCTTCTTTCTCTATTCAATTATAAGTAGTAGGGAAGGGATAGACGGCGACGCACTTATATTGTTTTTAGATGAATTTGTTATACTTATACTCTCTTTTTTTTTTGAATATATACGTTATATATACTACGACAATTTTAACTAATTGAAAATCATAATAATACGAAAGTTAACTTGTTTTAAAAATCATTATAATTAAAAAAAAAAACAATAATGTACATCATATATAATAATGAATAAATTATTTATGAATTGTTTCATAAGTTTCCTTCTTTAAAAAAAGAGTTGTGATTGATCATTCAGTCGGGCTCGAGCATAATGTCAACTAAGATTTTTGCTATTTTTGAGAGTGCATGATAGAGGCGTGCAATTATTATGAAATGATATTACGAATATTCGCTTTGAGTATATAATTATATGTATGATGTTTTTCAAAACTTTTGTTATTTCTCAAGACTGCATGAGGAATACATGCAACTGTCATAAAATGATGTTGTCGGAATCAACTTCAAGTAGAAAGCAGTTATTAATATGTCAATTGTACTTTTCTTAAAGTTTTAAGCTACGTAACGGTGCATGTAATTTTTATGAAGTAATATTGTCTATACATGCTTCAGACGTAGGATTACACGTTCATGCATGCAATGATTTATAAAACGACATTATTGATACGCGCATTGACTAGAGAATTGTTCGTTGTGATGTTTTATGAAAGAAGTTTTGTTATTTCTCGAGACTGCACGAGGGATACATTCAATTGTTGTAAAATGGCGTTGTTGGTATCTACTTTGAGCTGAAAGTTGTTCATAATACGTCAAATGTACTTTTGTTAATATTTTAGCTAGGTTGAGTGAAGGCGCGTGTAATTGTTATGAATAATTTTGTCAATATCTGCATCAGACGTAGGGTTACACATTCGTGCATGCAATGATTTACGGGGTATCTACTCTGATCGCATTGTCATTTGTTAGTGGTAGTTAGGCTTCCTTATTAAAAAAAATAGTCACGCAGGAATTTGTATCATTGGACTTGTTTCAAAATATTATATTTTTGTAAAATCGAACTAGAGACCTCTCACTTATAGGTATCTTCGTACACTTTAAACCCAATGGTACATCTAATAGCCATTGAAAAATATAATCAAAATTCAAAATTAATAATAACATATTAACATGATTATAATTTATATGCATACTTGTTACAAAATCATATATATGTGTGTGTGGTGGACTTCTTCGAGAGATTAAATGTACATAAGAATCAAGTAATCAAAAAGCAGAAATAAGATGATATATATGATACAATGATGATAATGTTACATTAGTTTTTTTAAGGGAATGTTGTTTAGTCGATGTATCCCATTAAAATTGTGGAATATGCACATTTTACACGAATTAAAAATATATAATAGTTATAAATGAAATAAATAAACTAGTATTTTTCTCTTTGTCAAAATAAAAACTAATATTCTTACTAAATTATCTTTATTAGCTATTTATGCATTTCTATTATCATATATTAGTGTCAAGACGATGGTGTAATTGTATGTTTATTTTATCCCACGAAGACGAGAGAGTAATTAGCTTAGCTTTATATACAAAGGGAAAAACAATTAAAAAGCAGCGTGAGGTCGATGTCCATAGAAAGAGCCTAGCATGGCTTAATATAAGAAAATGAGAGAGTGAGAGGTGGTAGACTTTTTTTTTAGGCATGATAGAGTTGAAAATTGATATCTCTAATGATTGATGATGTTGATGGTGCACATAAATAGGTTAATTTAAAGATTACAACTTAGGTGTTTTTTACGTAATTTAAATCAATAAACATTTTATACGTAATTATAAATACTAGTCTTTCGAAACAGGCTGCGGCATACATAAATTTTCAACCTCTCGCTTTAGTAAATAGAAAACATCAATTATTAATAAAATACATTCGTCCTCACGAGTTTAACTCTTTTGATCAAATAAAACACACCTTCAACTATTAATATTGACTCAATACTACTCTCCCTTGAAAAGTTAATATATAGTGTAAATTATATTATATTTTTTTAGATAGACGAAATGATAAATAACCATTAAAAAATTACACACGTAAGTGGAAGAGCTGGACTTCAAACCTCGGTCACGGTATAAAGCCCTAACAATTTCTACATTTTTATCAGTTGGTTAGGACTTGTAGAATATATTCTCCTTTTTTAATAGATGTTTGAATTAGATTATGCTCTCTTAAGAATTAAATATGCATTACATTTTTAATCCATTTTAATAAATAAATACTTTTATTCTTTCAGAAAAATAATGATAAAAGTTAACTTTGAGCAATCATATTATGTCAAAAAAAGAAAAGAACTTTAACCGCCATTTTAAAAATATTTTTATTCTTTCAATTTTAAATACATGTTTTTAATTGACCTCGTTCTTTTTTATAAGGTTCTCTTCAATTTCTAATTGTGTTCATCAAGTATTTACTAACATGTCTTATTAATTATTTTTCAAGGAATATCTTATTATTTTATATTTTTCTACGATCAACAATAAATATTATGAAGGGAACATAAATTAATTCTCTCTTTAAAGAATAAATTTGTAAAAACAATATCAAATTGTCTATAGATTCAGTGCTATCGTTCGTGTAGTATATGTTTATGATCTAAATCGAAAATGAAGAAAAAAATATATTACTTGTTTGATTACATTAAATTAAACTAAAATGTTAATTAGGGGAGATGAGTGTATTTAACAAAGAGATAGAGGAATGTAACTCAAACTTCCCTTGAAAGTTTTCTATGTTTTACGTAAGAGGGTATAAATATTTCTTAGCGTAGGAGAGAAATGTATATTTCTTAACCTAGGAGAGAAAGGTAGAGTAATTTAAACATTTCTCGAGAGAGTGTAGGTTACTCTTAAAATAAATTACAAAATCAGTTGAAACTTTAAACCTTTATGACAAAAACTGTGGCATCATTTGCACTTGTCACGAGGCTGAAAAAGGAAAAAAACAATTTATTGTTCAGGGAATCAGGGTGTTGAAAACTGAAATGGAATCGTCTCAATGCACGTCATCTTTAATCCTACAGTTTGCTAAAATTTTGAACCAAACTTCATTTTTCTTTTTTGGTTGAGCAAACCTACTTTACGAGAGATCTAGCAAAAAGTAAACTTTCTAATTCTAAACATGCTCAAATTAAGCCAAACCACTCTAATCGGTTAATAGATTGAGTGTGTCAATCTAACTCTAGAATTGAAGGGTCAAACAGATTAACTGATTAAAGCATACTCGTTCTACCACCCTTAGATTTAGGCTTTACAGGCTTGGTAATAGAGCAAACGACAACAAACCTCTTCAAAGATAGTACCTACCTTAGGTCATTACTACAAATATGACACCCCTTGACACGAAATCTATGTCACGTAAATGCATGGAGAAGTAACTTTACTATGTAAATACAACACAATACATGGTGGCAACGAAAAAGATGAGAGGATTAAAAGGCCTCTATTGAGATAAAAAGAAACACGCTAGTGCTGTTCACTCATTCACGCCCATCACAAACAAGACGCAATCCAAAAGAGATACTATCTTCCTCAACACAATGTCATTACATATTAAAGAAAAACTAGACCAAACACGTTACTACAGTACAATACAGATATGTTAAAACACCATAAACCATAATAAACTTTGAGTTAATAACATTCAACAAATGATGTAAGATAAGATTCCTCAACAACCGATATGTATTTTGTCTGACGGAAGCTGCATAAGTATAGGAAAAAGCATCCACAACTGGACAAACAGAAATCACACCGCTCATTTAAGTTCCACACAACTGACATCATGTATAATATAAAGATCCTTTCAATATCTCCTCCTAGGAGGACTCCTGGAGCGCCGCTGAGGTCTGCAAAATGTCAAAGTTCCAAACACTCAAATGCTAAACTATGAAAAATTTATAAGGGGAAGAAGGTTAGAAAATAGCATTTAGCATTTGCTTAAACAAAACTACATGTTTGGTAGATTTGTATCATTGTGAGTTTGTCGAAATCACGGTGACATAGTGATTCTAACAAACTCATTGTGAATTCAAACATACAATGAAACGGGGTTGAAATATGGAATGCAAATTATTTAATGATGGTCTAGGACAATGCACCATATATATATATATATATATATGCATTTTAATTTCTAATGAAGTAGGATACGTTTTACAAACTTAAGAGTGGACTATGTGTTGGCAAAAATAAATTTTACAGTTGGATACCACACAAGTTATGTAGTTGAATAGCTTGTGACCATAGAAAACGACGAAGAAAACCAACACAAACATAAACTAAGTAAAGATGTGATGAAAATTGTGTTGGACGTGTGGAAAGACTAGAAAAGGTAGGATTAGAGATGATAGCATTGGAGAGAGTTAGGTAGAGCCTATTGAAGAAAAGATGACGAAATCTCGACTTAGGTGGTTTGGACATGTGTGGAGGAGACATGTAAATTCCATAGTAAGAAAAGCGGATGAGATAAAAGGCAACCGAATTGCAAAAGGCAAAGGAAGGCCAACAAAAACTATTGGCAAAAATTTTAAAAATATTTAGAGGCCAATGACTTGACTATAAACATGGAACTGTGATAACAAATCATAATGTGGTTTGATCCATGTAGCCAACCCCACTTTGTGGAATAAGACTTGGTAGTTGCTGTAATAGGAAATACCAACTCAAATAAATGATGTAAAACTCAAAACAAAACTTCATGGAACTTTGTTCAATATTAATGTCGTGAAATAACATACTACCCTGTAGACAAATATAAATTACCTGTTTCTTCTAACTGACTCGTTAATAGGTCCACTGCTGAAAGCCCAATCAACATAAATGGTTTGTGTGAGAAGCACAGATCCATTCAAATTCTCTATTGCATTCCGAGCTTCCTCGGAGCGCTCATATTCAATCAGTGCATAACCCTAAATTCAAAATGCTTATCAGTATAGAAACCAAAATCTTCACATGATAAAATGGCAGATGCAGAATGGAGCAGAAGTTGCTAAATGAAGTTACAGGAAAAGGAGAACCAATCTGCAGTTTCTGAAACTGATATTAATCATCAATCAATGATGTATGAACATAGGAACAGAAATGGCAGAAAATTTACTTGGACAAGGATCAACCCTGTTTACAAAATTACAAGTAGTCTAAAAAAAGAGTCTTGCCTTTTCTTAATAAAATAAGATAAGGTGAGATCAAAGCAGCGAAAGTGGCAAACAAGAGTAAAAGCATCATCATAAAAATATAAAACAAAAAAGAAACGACAATAACCTACACACAGTTACTTGTTAGGAAGGATTGTATGTTTCTTCCACTACATCCTTTAAAATCAATACTGCATTAATTTATACTGATAGAGCAATATCAATTTGAAAGAAAAAAAAAAATACTGCAGGGAGTGCAGTGAGGCCATTTTATAAAATTTAGGGTTAATAGGTCTTTACCCCCCTGTAATATAGGTCATTTCCGGTTTTCCCCCCTGTAAAATATCTTTTTTGATTTACCCCCTGTAAAATATTTTTGTTTTGATTTACCCCCTAATAGGCCAAACAAAAACCAATTTTATTTTTTTTTTCAAGAATTTTTCGTTTTTGTTTGGCCTA